>Ga0209508_1000173_pt1 | contig 76090 bp, 66 predicted proteins | sample AD_UKC129_MetaG_FD_184427 | JGI IMG/M metagenome (GOLD analysis project Ga0209508, IMG submission 184427) | Active sludge microbial communities of municipal wastewater-treating anaerobic digesters from Canada - AD_UKC129_MetaG (SPAdes) (version 2) | ecosystem: Engineered > Bioreactor > Anaerobic...
GCTCCTTGATCTACCACATAATATGGGGGTTCTGGTGGAACCTCATCAAAGATATAAAGGTCTATAGGGTAATTGTTAAAGGTTTTTCCTAAATTAGATAAAATTCCAGTCTCTTTTAAGTGTTTCTTTCCAGTTACTAACAATATTTTTCTTCCCAAAAAATAGGACTCTTCGGGAATTTTCTCCCAGAGTCCTACGCCAAATTTTACCTTAGTGGGAAAGTAAAAAGAGAAATTATACATTCAAATCTTGAAGTCTCCTTCTTTTTTTAAATATTCCACTAAGCCTCCTGCTTGTAAGATATTTACCATTATCTCAGGAAAAGTACTCTTTGAGTAAATAATTTTATCTTTTGTTTTATTATAAATTTTCCCTTGGAAAAGATCTACCTCCAATTCATCTCCATCATCAATCTCATCGGTATCTGCTTCAAGTAAGGGAAGTCCTACATTTATGGAATTCCTATAAAATATCCTTGCAAAACTCTTGGCAATTACAAGCCCTATCCCTGCATATTTTATTACTAATGGAGCTTGTTCTCGGGAAGATCCGCATCCAAAGTTTTTTCCTGCCACAATGATATCTCCAGGGGTTATCTTCTTATAGAAATTTGGATCTAAATCCTCAAATAGATGCTTTGACATCTCCACAAAATCTAATGATTTAAATTTATATTTGCCGGAAATAATATAATCAGTATTTATATCATCACCAAATTTATGGACTTTTCCTTTTATAATCATTTTTAATTCCTCCTTTATAGCAATTCTCTTGGATCAGTAATTTCTCCTTTAATTGCTGAGGCTGCTACTGTGAGAGGAGAAGCTAAGTATATAAATGCTTTGTTATTTCCCATTCTCCCCTTGAAGTTTCTATTGGCGGTGGAGATAACATTTTCTTCATCAGCGGGAATTCCCTGATGGGTTCCTACACATGGACCACATCCTGGATTTACTACCACTGCTCCTGCATCTAAGAAAATATCAATAAGTCCTTCTTTTAAAGCCTGCATCAAGATTCTTTTTGATGCAGGAGCTACGATCATTTTTACATTTTGGGCTATTTTTCTCCCTTTTAGTAAAGCTGCAGCAAGTCTGAAATCCTCTAATCTTCCATTGGTACATGTTCCTATATAAGCCTCATTAATTTTGGTCTTATCTATTTTAGATATGGGAGATACATTATCTACAGTATGAGGCATGGCAACTTGAGGCTCCAAATTAGAAAGGTCAAAGTTATATACTGCTTCGTATTCCGCATCAGGATCCGCAGAGATGCCATTCTTTTGAGGATATCCTATCTTTTCAAAAAATTCTCTTATTTTTTCATCAAAAGGCATTATTCCAGCTTTAGCTCCCATCTCTACAGCCATGTTAGTAATAGTTGCTCTCCCATCCATAGAGAGTTCTTTAATAATCTCTCCATCAAATTCAATAGCCTTATAAGTAAGCCCGTCTGCTTTAAAGTGTCCTATTAGGAAAAGTACCACATCCTTTGCAGTTACCCCCTTAGGAAGCTTTCCGTTTAGATTAATTTTTACTGTGCTTGGAACTTTAAACCACAATTTCCCTGTGTACATAGCAGCTGCAAGTTCACTGGAACCTACGCCTGTAGAAAAGCAATTCAAAACCCCATATGTACAGGTGTGAGAATCGGCACCTATTACTAAACTTCCTGGTGTTGCAAGCCCTCTTTCCATGAAGACTTGATGGCATACACCTTCTCCAAATTCAGTGATTTGTGTACCATATTTTTCTGCAAATTCTCGCATTAATTTGTGTAAATTAGCTACTCCTTCATTAGGGGGTGGCACAGAATGATCCATTACTAATAGAACTTTTTCAGCATTTACGACTTTTTCCCCTCCTAACTCACTGAACACCTTTATAGCAAGAGGAGAAGTTCCATCTTGTCCCATGAGGGCATCTATTTTAGCAATAACAAGATCCCCTGTTTTTACATCTTTACCTGTATGAATAGAAAAGATTTTTTCTGAGATAGTTTTTCCCATACTTTATACTCCTTATTTTCCTCCCTTTTCTTTTAGGTAGTCTTGGTACAAATACATAAGTTCTTTATCAAAGAGAGGTCTCTTAAGCTCCACCGCTAATTCCCTTACTCTTTTAAGTAATTCTTGAGCATCTTCTTCAGAGAGCTGAATTGCATATTCTTGGAATTTTCTTATAAGAGCATGAGTTCCAGAATGCTTTCCGATGACAATTTGTCTCTCTCCTCCCACTTCTTCGGGAGTGAATACTTCATAAGTTTTTGGGTATTTTATTACTCCATCAGCATGAATACCAGACTCATGGGCAAAAATATTCTTTCCCACAATTGCTTTATTTACAGGGAGTTCCCGAGCAGATGCTTTTGCTACATACTCACATACTTCTTTTAATTTATAGGTTTTTATCCCTACATCAATGTTATAAATATATTTGAGAGCCATAACAACCTCTTCTAAGGCAGCATTTCCCGCTCTTTCTCCAAGTCCATTTATTGTTACTCCTACCCATGTAGCTCCAGCTTTTATTCCTGCAAGAGCATTTGCTGTTGCCATACCAAAATCATTGTGAGTATGCATTTCTACTGCAAGTCCTGTCTTATCAATTATAGTTTTTACCACATCATAGATCGTAAATGGTTCCATAATTCCTACTGTATCACAAAATCTTAATCTGTCTGCTCCTGCTTCTTTTGCTGCCTTTGCAAATTGTAATAGAAAATCTAAATCAGTTCTGGAAGCATCTTCTGCATTTACTGATACATATACATCATGTTTTTTAGCAAACTCACAAGCTTTTACCATACTTTCAAGGACCCATTCTCTGGTCTTTCTAAGTTTGTATTTAATATGGATATCAGAAGTAGAGATTGAGATAGCGACAGCGTCTACTCCACATCTTAATGACGTCTCAATATCACTTATAACTGCACGATTCCAGCCCATTATACTAGCTTTTAAACCCGACTTTACGATAGCTTTTATAGCTTCTTCTTCGTCTCCTCCCATAACAGGTACACCTGCTTCTATTTGGTGTACACCAAGTTCATCTAACATTCTGGCAATTTGAACCTTTTCAGCCTTTGAGAATACAACGCCAGCTGTCTGTTCGCCATCTCTCAATGTGGTATCAACAATTTTTATCTCATTATCTTTCATGCTTTTTATGCGCCTCCTTTAGGTTTTTTCTTTAAAAACTAAAGGTGCTCTGGAATTCTTCCAAAGCACCTTTGCATCTTTATATTAATTTTACGAGGTAATTTTATCATATAAATTATAAAAAGAGAAGTAAGAATCATTTTTGTTTATTATAAGGTTTTTGTTTAGTTTTCTAAAGTTGATTAAGTTTTTATTAAAGGTTAGAATATTTAGAAAGTTTGTTTTTAAAAGGAGGATGTAAATGTATAAGAAGTTTTCTATAAAAGATAAAGATATTAGCGATTTTAAAAAAGGAAGTTTTGTTTTAAGATTCTTAAATTTTACGGCTCCTTTTAAGAGCGAAACAGAGGTACATAAGAAGATTAATGATGTATACATTGTATATTCTGGGAAAGCAAAAGTACTTGTTAGTGATAAATATGCTGGAGGTAAATTTATAGAACCCGAAGAGGTAAGAGGGTGTGAGATAATAGAGTCACAAATAGTTGAAATAGAAAGTGGAGATGTTTTGTTAATTCCTGCAAATACGGCGCATCAACTTATTGTGGAAGAAGGAGAGATTATTCAAGTAATTGCAAAGCTTCCAGAGGAATAGAGGAGGATTAATATGGGAATAAGAAAAGCTATTTTCCCTGCTGCCGGTCTTGGTACAAGATTTTTACCAGCAACAAAAGCTCAGCCTAAGGAAATGCTTCCTGTGGTGGATAAGCCTATAATCCAATATGCTGTAGAAGAAGCCGTTAACTCTGAAATAGGGGAGATAATTATAGTTACTGGGAGAAATAAAAGGGCTATAGAAGATCATTTTGATATTTCTTTTGAATTAGAATATTTCCTTCAAAAAAAAGGAGATTTAGAACTTTTGAAACAGGTGAGAGAGATATCAGAACTTGCTACTGTATATTATATAAGACAAAAAGAGCCTCTTGGACTTGGACACGCAGTACTTGTGACAAAAGAGCTTGTAAAAGATGAGCCTTTTGCAGTTATTTTAAGTGATGATCTTATTATAAGTGATGTACCATGTATAAAACAGATGATAGAAATATATGAAAGATATAAATGTTCTGTCATTGCAGTAGAGAGAATACCTAAGGACGAAGTTAAAAACTATGGTGTTATTGCTGGCAAAGAGATAGATGAAGGTGTATATCAGGTTACAAATCTTGTGGAAAAGCCATCGGTAGAAGAAGCCCCTTCTAATCTTGCTATTGTAGGAAGATATATTCTAACTCCCCAAATATTTTCAATGCTTGAAAAGGTAAAGCCAGGGAAAGGTGGGGAGATTCAACTTACTGATGGTCTAAAACTTCTTCTTGAAAAAGAAGCTATTTATACTTATGAGTTTAAGGGAAAAAGATACGATACAGGAAATAAATTAGGTTTTCTTATCGCTTCAGTAGAGCTTGCTTTACAAAGAGAAGGATTAGGAGAATTATTTAAAGAATATCTCAAAAGTCTAAAGCTTGATTAAAATCCTCCATTCTTCTGATAATTTTTCCGTTTTCTATGTATATGATTTCATCAAAAAGGCTCTCTTCTATAGGTATATGAGTTATAACAAAGATCTGATCAAAATACTCTGCGATCTCTCCCTGAGTTAAAAGCTGTACAAGAGCTTTTCCTCTCTCCTCATCAAAAGAACCTAAGGGTTCATCTAAGAATATAAATCCAGGTTGGACTCCTTTGTTTTGGGGAAGAGTTGCCATAGCAAAGGCAAGTCTTAGGGCAAGAGATAATTGATCTTGAGTCCCACCACTAAAGAGGTTTTTCTCAATAGGTGTACTTTGATAATTGGTATAGACTTTTAATTTGTAATCCTCATCAATCTCTGCATAATGATATCTATCTGCAGTAAGTATGGGAAGAAATTTCTGCATAAAAGCCATGGTTCTTGGAAGTACTGCCTTGAGAATACTTTCTCTTATACTTTCTATAATCTTTACAGCGTAGTCCATCTTTAGCATGTTTTTTTCTAAATTTCTATAATTCTTTTCTACTTTTTCAGGATCTAATTCCTCTCTTTTTCTCCCTGTCTTTAACTCAAATTCTTTAATAATTCCTTCCATTTCGCCCTTTTTTTGAAGAAGATCTTTTTCATTTAAATTAATGGACTCTTTCTCTTCATGTCCTATATCAATGAAGGCTAACTCTTTCCAATTCTCTTCTTTAAATTTATCTATAAATTCTTCTATCAAAGAGTTATAAATCTTTTCTAAATTATCCTTTGCTCCTTTTTTTCTATGTAGCTCTTCATTTGCCTTTTTAGAATTTTCTTCAGTATTTTTATTTTCTAATTCCTTTATTTTCTCTTTGAGCTCTTGGAGATATTCTGGAGATGGTAAGATAAAATTCTCAGTCTTTTCTCCCAGAGTTTTATTTAATTGTGTCAAGTTATTTATTATATTTTCGTAATCTTTCTTTTCTTTTTCTACTTCTTTTTTAGCTTCATCAATTTTCTTAATTTCAGCATCTAAAGACCCTTTTTCTAAGGAAAGATCTGATAAATTCTTTTCAGAAAAGAGATCTTGTCCTTTTAATTGAGATATATTTTTTTCTAAGTATTCTCTATCTGATTGGTATTTTTTATAAAGTGCTTCTAACTTATTTATACTCTCCTCAATGTGGGAAAGATCTCTTGCGCATTTTAGTGTGTTAGAAAGCTCATCCATGAGTCCTTTAGCTCTTTTTTCATCTTCAATTAAGCTTCTAAGTTCTGCTTCTAATTTTGCTTTTTCTTCTCTTTTAGATATGATTTCTTTATTACTACTTTCAATTTTCTCTTCAATCTTTGAGACTATTCTTTCTATCTGTTCTTGTTTCTTTCGTCTTAGTGTTTGAATATTACTTAGTCTTTCTTTTAAGAGCTCTTCTTGTTGGTTCTTTAAATTTTCAGGAAGAGCCTCTAAGGAATCTTCTAATCTGCCTGATTCTTTCTCATAGTTACTTCTTATTTTTGAATAAGTTCTATAAAAAGAAACAAGAAATATTAGAGAGCATAATGCTAATAGGATAAAAAGAGAATTTAAAGAGAAAGTTAAAATTAAAGAGGCTATTAATAAAATAAGGACTGAGATAACATTTTTTCTATTTTTAGAAAGATTGTTTTTTAAATTATTAACCTTCTCTATTTGAGATAAAGTAACAATGGCTTTCTGGATAGCGTCCTCTTCCTTATCTAAATTTTTTATCCTTGGTAAGATGTTATTTATCTTTTCTTCTCTTTCTCTCAATATTTTTTGTCTTTGTTCTATGCTTTCTCTCTCTTTATCTAATGAATCTATTTCCTGTTTTTTGTCTGCTATACTTTTTGTCTTTTCCAGAAGCTCTTTAAGGTTGCTTGCCTTTTCTTTTAAGTTAGGTATGTTTTCATCTAACTTAGTTATCTTTATTGTTAAATCTGATAGCTCCTTTTTAAGTTCCTCTATTTTATTTTTTATTTCCAAGCCTTTTTCTAACTCTTTTAGTTTTTCTTTTACAGAAGGCTCATTTTTTATAATCTCTTCTAAATCTTTTATTCTCTCTTCAATTTTTGTCTTCTGTTCTTCAAAATTTTGAATGTTCCCCTTTATGTTAAATATTTCTTCAAGTTTTTTTTCTTCCTCTCTGTATTTCTTAAATCTCTCTACCTCTTTTTCAAGAGCCTTTGCTTTTTCTTCTAAAGTTTCTATTTCCCTTGAGAGATTTTTTATAGCCTCTTCTTTGCTAAGTATCTCTTTTGCTTTTTCTATTTTTTCAATTTCCAATTTCCTTTTTTGAATTTCTTGAAGTTCTTTTTCTATTTGAGGTAGCTCTTTTTTTGCTTCCCCTGCTTTTTTTATGATTTCGTAAGTTTCTATCTCATCTTTATATTTCTTCCTATTATCTTTTGCTAATTCAATGGCTTCTCCTAAATACTCTAAATTGAAAAGTTTGGAAATAATTTCTTGTCTTTCTCCAGGTTTTAAATCTTCTAAAGAACCTATTTTTTTCTGTCCTACAAAGCATGTATTTACGAGAATCTTTTTGTCTATGCCTATCTCTTTAATAATCCTTTCGTTAGTTTGTTTTACTTTTGTAATAAAAACAGGAGTAGTATCTGAAGTAAGCGATTCTATAGTTAACGAGCAACTTTGAGAATTTCGGGTAGAGAGAGTTCTTTTTATTTTTATTCTTTTCTCATCAGTTTTTATAATGAGCTCTACTGTGGTAGAATCTGCATTAAATCTTATTAAATTTCTATTGTCCTTATCACTGTTTCCTACATATATGGGTTCTCCAAAGAGAGCAAAAACTATTGCTTCAAAAATAGTGCTTTTCCCTGCCTCATTTTTGCCCTTTATAAGGATTCTCCCTTGATCAGGAAAGTCTATCTCTGCTTTTTCATACTGTTTAAAGTTAGCAAGTTTTAAGCTTGCAAGTTTTATCATAGTATTTTTTCTTCCTTTAATGTCTCTCTTATCCAGTTCATGGCTTCTATAATAGTTTCTCTATCATTTATGTTATCTTCTATATATTTTTCTGTTACATCATTAATTACTTTGTCAAGGCTTAAATCTGCTACTGGGAGGGTATTAATCTCTTTTCCAAGAATTTTTAAGTTCTGGGTATCCAAATCAAAGAGAAAATTTAATGATGTGCCTTCTTCTAATAGCTTGCTAAAGTTTATTCTTTGATAGATAGAAAGAGGAATTGCACCTATTAAGTTACATTTTAATAGTTGGTCTTTCTGAGATACATTTACAATTCTTTCTATAATGGAACCTGTAGGATCTTCTTCGGATACCTCTGTTAGTTTAATCGCTATATTTCTCATAGGCTGCACATTTACTTTATGATGCTCAAAGCTTACTTTTTTACTTTGAATTCTTAAAAGATAAAAACCTGGAGTTATATTCTCTTCCCCAAACTCAAATCTTTCAGTACTTCCTGGAATAAGTAAAAGTTTATCTTCAAAACGATATTCATTTTTTTTATGGAGATGTCCAAGAATATACAAATTAAATGGTAATGTGGAAAGAGATGCTAAGGTAACTTGTGGCTCCTGAGCTTTGGGATGAGCAAATTTTTCAAAAGAGTAGTGAAGGATAAGTATTTTAAATAGATCTTCATCGGAAGGTATATCAGGTGGTACAATAATTTTTTCTAAAGGATCCATCCTTCCTTTTTTCCTTGGATCATGAGAAAGTCCACCAATCAGTACTCTTTCGGAGCTACTATTCTTATATATTTCGTATTTAACAGTAGATTGGGATGGAAATACTTTTATAAGTCCTGCCTCTTCAAAGATTTTAATAGGGAAAGAATCATTATCCACCATATTTGGTGCATCATGATTTCCACCTATGGCATAAGTCTCAATATTGTTTCTTTTAAGTTTCGCAAATTCTCTGGCTATAAAAGTGAGATCCTGATTCCTTGGATTTGATAAGTCAAAGAGATCTCCTGCTTGTATAAAGATATCAACCTTTTCTTCTATAGCATAGTCAATAACTTCCTGCAAGGAGTTTCTTAATCTCCTTCTCCTTTCCTGTAATCTTTCGGGAAGCATTTTTCTATAGTATCTTCCCAGGTGGCTATCTGCAGTTATGAGAATCTTTAACATTAGATGTCATTTCCAAAATCAGGTAGGTCTTCTGGAAGATTATTAGAAAATAGATCATTAATATTAGCAACACTTAATGCTTTTTGGAATTCCTCATCTAAATCAATGTCAAAACCGCCTTCTGCAGTTTCTCTTTCTCCTATTTTTACCATAACAGGTATTTTAGTAAGTTTTCCTAAGATTATGGCTTCACCTATATTTAATCCTGGAAGATCATTGAAAAGATTTTCTGAAAGTGCTTCTGATGCTTCTTTTACTGCAGCCTGATCTGTAGGATTTGTAAGCCTCATTATGATTTGACTTCCACATTGAGAGAGGGTATTGCTACTTATCTTATATGGTCTTTGGGTAACCACTATAAGAAATACTTTAAATTTTCTGCCTTCCGAAGCAATAGAGTTTATTATCCTTGCACTTCTTAATTTTTCAGCCTTTTCTTTTGGTACTAAGTTATGAGCCTCTTCAAGGACAATGAAGAAGGGGTATGGAAGACCCTCTGATTTTGCTTTTGTCCATATATCATTTAATAACTTACTTACTACTAAATCTTGAAGATTTTTTTCTATTCCTGCTAAATCTATAACAGATATCTGAGCTGGTTTTAATATATTTTCTACTTTTATATCTTTAAATCCCCATATAGGATAATCTTTTATCCATTTTACATATTTTAGGGCTTTTCTGGCTCCACTAATCATCTCTTCGGAGTATTTTCTCTTGTTATTTTTTTCTGCATCCTTTACTGTTCTTCTTTCAAGATCTTCAAAATCAAAAACAGGCTCTGATTCTTCATCTTCCTTTTCTCCTGCAATTTTTTCCAATTTAGCGTATAAGTCATTAGGTGTAAAATCAACTCCTGATTTTCTAAATCCGTCTATTACTCTTTCCACAGCATCTCTTATATTGCTATACTCAGAGATGCCCAAAATTTCTGAAATCTGTTCATTTTCTAATTCACTGAAACGAATAGAGTAAGATTCTACTCCGCCTATCATCTCATTACTAAATCTTCCTTGCACCCGAGGAATTCTATATACTGTAACATTATTAGCAATTGAAGAGAATTCTCTTAGATTATTCCTTTTTCGCTTTAACAAAACATAGTCACTATTAGGATCAAAAACCAGTATTGTAGCTCCAAGTTTTACTAATTTTTCCAGAAGAAGTCCTGTAAGATAGGACTTTCCAGCTCCTGTTTGAGCTATTATTGCTAAATGTCTTCTTAATCCATTAGGGTCAAGAGTCACTTTTACCTTGGATCTATACAGAAGAGTACCTATCTCTATAGCAGTAGGTTTATTGTGAGTAAAGAATTTTTCAAGAAGCGGATCTGGTGCAGGATAGACAGGAGACCCTGGAAGGGATACAGATCTTGGAAGTTGTATATTTCCATCCTTATCCAAATACCCCAGGACTCTTGCTGAAGCTATTAATTTAAGAGGAAGTTTATAATTTAGTTCTAAGAGTTTTATAGTAGCATCATATTCTTGATCTTCTGAAAGTACATCAGAGAATGCTCTTAAGCTTTCTACCTGAGCTAAAACTTCTACCTCTTCCTCAGAGGAACTGGTGCCTTTTGTTATTACATACTCTAATCTTTTTGGTGCTAATTCTTCATTAGTTATGAATTGAAAACTGTCACAATAACTTTCCCCTACCAAATAACCAACACATTTTGTCTCCATAGGAACTTTTTAGTAGAACCTCCTTTGGCTTTTATCAAGTTCTAAAAGATCTGAAAATTCTCTTCTAAGAATCATAAGATATCTTTCAAGATCAGGCTCTCTTTTTATTCTAACAACTTTGTCAACTAAATACAAAGGAGTTTGGTATATCTGAGAGCTAACGCAATTATCATTTAATATACTGAGAACACTGTTTATATCCACATCTTTTAGCCACTGAAAATCTATAGAAAGAAGAGTACTTTTATCATCAATCATATACGCAGGAATATCTATACGAAGTACTTGATCTTTTGGAAGAAGTCTCACATAAAAAGTAGCAAAAGCAGGTAATTTGCTTATAGAGTTTTTTAACTCTTTATTTATATCTAAAATTTCCATCTGTTTATTCCCAAGGACTCTTTCTCCCCCAGTAAGAAGAGGATTACTATATCCTGGAGTTGAGGTAAATATAGATAGGATTTCTGAATCTGTGGGAGGATATGGAAATTTATCCTTTACCTCTGGATGATCTATAGAGAAAATTTGATATAGAAAGGTATTTCTACTTACTTTTGATATGGATATAAGTTCAATTTTTTTCTCTTTAGCAAGATTTATAAGCTTAATGGTATTATCTAATACTTCTTGGGTTAATTTTTGATATTCTATAATTTCAAAGGTAATGTATCTTATAAGGTAAGAGAGTCTGGATAATAATGAGCCATCTAAGAATAATATAAAGGGTGGATTTTCTTCTTCTACTATCTTTAATGCTAACTTTATTTCAATATCCTGCATAAGGATATCTCTGATCCATGCTAAATGATTTTCTAATATAGAGCTATGTACTGGCTCAAGAGAGAGCATTGCTTTTTCATATCCATTAGAGCCTATAGCAAGTCCTTGACTTATAAGAAGATATGGTCCTAAGGCAAAAGAAAGCATTCTTTGGGAAGCATCTATAGCATACAGATTTTTTCCATTATGAGAAAAACTTTCAGGTAGGTCATTCCATAGATTTTTAATGAATTCAAAAAGGGCAGTATCCTCTTTTACTTTTTCCTTAAAAAAGAGTTCATTTAGCTTTGGCTTTTTTCTATTGACCTCTTCTATAAACAGAGAAATAAAATCCGGCATTATTATTTATTATAATCCCAAATGAGTCTTTCGTATATGGATAGAAGTTTTCTGTTAATTTCCTGTACACTGTAATCTTTTGCGCTTTTTATTGCATTTTCCGATAGAGTAAAATATAACTCTTTATTATTTATAAGTTCAATGATTTTTCTTCCAAACTCATAAATGCTCTCTTCTATTTTATAGGGACTATGTGGTATTAAGAAACCATTATATTCATCTCCTACAAAATCCCCTATGGCTTCATCTTGTAAGGCAATTACAGGAAGTCCAGTAGTAAGAGCTTCTAATACCACTAAGCCCTGAGTTTCTGTGAGAGAAGGGAATACAAATATATCTGAAGCAAAATATGCATTTGCTATATCCTCATATTCTAAATATCCTGTAAATTTAACCCTATCTTCTATATCAAGTTCTTCGGCTTCTTTTCTTAATCCTTCCAAAACTCTTTTATCAGGGTTATCCCCTACTATTACTAAATAGATAGGATAAGAAGTATTTAACTTAAGCCATTTTTCTACTTTGAGAAGATACTCTATATTTTTTTCTTTGCCAAGCCTTCCTACGAAGAGCAAAATCATAGCATCCTTAGGTAGGTTGAGTTTTTCTCTTGCAAGGTTTTTATCTATAGGTTTGAAATCTCTTATATCTAAGCCGTTGGGAAGGATCTCAATGGGAGACTTTACTCCAAAATCTATAAGAAGTTTTTTGACCTTAGTAGAAGGAGCTATGATAAGGTCACATAAGTTACAATAAGTTTTACTCATCCATATGGCAATATCTTTCGCTTCCTTTTCTGTGATTAGATGCTTTTTAATGAATCCTGGGAAATGGTCCCATATATAATATGCATATTCTGTAAAGAGAGTATGGTATGTATGAACAAGAGGAATTTTTCTTTTTCTTGCTTCGTACCACCCAAAAATTCCTAATGAGAATGGAGTATGAGTATGAATGATCTTAAGGTCTATCTTGTTTAAGAGTAGGTCGTATTTAAGAGAAAAAGGTACTGCTATTCTATGTTCCTTTTGAAAAGGGAAAGTAATTGAAGGTAATTTATAAACATTTTTCTCTTGAAGAGAGTTTGGAATATATGGGATAAATAGATGTAATTCATGACCTTCTTCTTCAAAATTCTTCTTCTGTATACTTAAGGCAGTAGCTACACCATTTTTGTGAGGACGGTAAGTATCACTGAAATACCCTATCTTCATCTTGTGAATACTATCTGATAAATAAGGTATGCTAAAACGAACCCAATGATTCCTCCTATAAAAGCTTCAATAGGTGTATGTCCAATAGATTCTTTTAATCTGATATTCTTCAATTCTTTATCTTCTATCTCATTTCGGAGTATTTTATTTATAACCTTAGCCTGTTCTTCTGATGCTAATCTTACTCCTATAGCATCAGCTATTACAAATCCAGCAAAGAATGTGGAAAGAATAAAAATGGAAGAATCAAAACCATTTTTCAATCCAATTATTAAGGAAAGAGAGACTACTAAAGCTGAGTGAGAACTTGGCATTCCTCCCCATTCAAAAAAAGCTCTCCGAATAAGTCTTTTCTCTTGAATGCTTCTTATTGTTCCTTTTACCACTTGAGTTAAAATAGCTATAAATATAGGTATAACAAATATGGGATTTCTGAGAAGATCTAATGCAATTTCAATGATCCACATTATTTTGTGATGGTCACCTTCCTAATATTTCTTGGATTGTCAGGGTCTCTTCCCTTTAATATTGCAAGGTAATATGCAAAAAATTGCACTGGATATATAAGGAGGATTGGGGAAACATATTCTGAAATTTCGCACTCTATAAAGATGCCATCATATTCTTTAGCTAAAGAGAGTTCATTACTAAAAAGGAATATACTACTTCCTTTTTCTTTAAGGATATTAAGAGTCTCTATAGAATTAGCCAGGCTTTCTCCTTTGGGAGCGAAGAAGAATACAGGGAATCCATCACTGACAAGAGCTAATGGTCCATGCATAAAATCTGCAGAAGAATAACCCTGAGAAATTATATATGAGGTTTCTTTTAATTTTAATGCTGCTTCCATAGCAGTGGGAAGATTAAAACCTCTTCCTAATACAGCACAGTGTTCCATAAACTTATAAGGTTTTACTTTTTCTTTTATTTCCTCCTCTCTCTCTAAAATGTTTCTCATACCAGCTATTATTTTATCAAATTCTTCTATAGATTTTCTACCCTTTAATGCATTACTAATAAAATATAATGAGGCAAGTTGTGCCAAATAAGTTTTTGTAGCAGCAACACTTTTCTCTATACCAGCATTGAGGAAAAAACATTCTTGTGCAATTTTTGAGAGTTTACTTTCAGGATTATTAGTAATTCCTATAGTTAGAGCTCCCTGTTTATTAGCTACCTCTATAACTTCACATATATCCTCACTCTCTCCAGATTGAGATATGGCAAATACTACTGAATTTTTAAGATTAGGAGGAAGTTTATATATGGTAAAAAGAGAAGGTGCACATAAAGATACTGGGATACCTACTTGAGATTCTATATAATACTTTCCCCAATTAGCAGCATGATTAGATGTGCCTCTGGCAACAAAAACTATATTTTGAGGATCAAAGTTTATAATCCTCTGGGCTATTTGATTAAATTCTTCTAATCTATTTTTAAAACTTGTTATTACCTCTACACCTTCTTTTATCTCTTTAATCATAAATTTTTCCATGAAGTTTGCCTCCAGAATTTTTGGAATTCTAACATTAGTTAAAATAGTTTGTCAAGTTATTCCGGCTAAAGCTTTTCTGTAGATTTTAAATATAAAATATAAAATATTTGTAGGCTAATTTTAGGTATGGTTGAGCCTTTTGATCTCGAGCTTTATGAAATATACTGGTAAACTTGTAAAATTTGTGGTAATTTTAATTTGAACAATAATGAGTATTAAGAAAAAAGATTTTTTAATTATATTTATACTGATATTTATAAGTATTTTCTTACTTCTTATTATAACTCAAGGAGAAGGCTCTTATTTAGTGGTAGTTGTAGAAAATGAAGCAATAATTAGATTATCATTAGATAAAGTAAGAGATGGAGATAAGTTTGAAGTGAAAGGTCCATTGGGAATAAGTATCTTTGAGTATAGAGAAGGTAAAGGTTTTCACATGGTTTCTTCTCCTTGTCCTGATAAAATATGTATAAAACAAGGTTATATTAGTAAAAAAGGAGAAAGTATAGTGTGTCTTCCCAATAAAGTCATCATAACTATAGAGAATAAAAAATGAAAGTGGTAACCTCCACAGATATAAGAAATATTGAGAAGGGTCTTGAAGAAAAGTATGGGATTCCTCCTATCATGCTTATGGAAAATGCTTCTGGGAGTCTTTTCAACTTTTTAAAAGAGCATTTTAGTAATTTAAAAGATAGAAAGATAGCTGTACTTTGTGGACCTGGAAACAATGGTGGGGATGCTATTTCATTGGTAAGATATTTTCTTAATAATGGTATAAAACCTAAAATTTTCACCTATCTGTGGGATAAGAATACATCTTCTTTATTGAACATCCAATATAAACTCTTAGAAAAGGAAAGTATAGAAGTTGTATCTTTAATAGAGAATTATCAAGATCTAAAAGATTTTGATCTTGTCATAGATGGGATTTTTGGGGTGGGATTAAGTAGGAATATAGAAGAATCTTTAAAAGATGTCTTTGATTTTGTAAACTCAATAAAGAAACTTGTGATCGCAGTAGATGTTCCATCTGGTATGAATTCTGATACAGGGGAGATTATGGGGGGAGTTTTAAAAGCGGATGTAACATTTACTATGTTTTTTCCAAAACTTGGATTTTTTAATCCCACGACGATAGATTATATAGGAGACTTAAAAATAAGTAATTTAGGTTTTCCATTGAATATTTTGGAAGATTTTGTTTCTTCAAGGATAAATCTTGTAGAGAAAGAAGACTTATATAAATTCCTTCCTGTTTATTCTAAAAATGTTCACAAAACTAAAAAGGGGAAAGCTTTAATTATAGGGGGTTCTATAAAATATACAGGAGCACCTATTCTTTCTGCTATGTCCGCATTAAGGGTAGATACAGGTATGGTTTATCTTGCAGTTCCAGAGTCTATTCATATGTTATATAGAAGTTTATATCCTGAGATTATTATATTACCTCTAAAGGATAGAGAAGGATTTATAAGTTCACAAAATATTGAGAGCTTAGTTTCTGTGATTAAAGACTTAGGAATAAATGCGGTAGGAATAGGTCCTGGAATAGGGATTTATGGTGAGACTAATTATTTTGTTCAAGAATTTCTAAGGAGAATTTCTATACCAGTAGTAGTAGATGCAGATGCTCTTTCCTATGTGAGAGATATTTTGCCTGAGCTTAATAATAAAAGAATGATTTTAACCCCTCATTTTGGAGAGATGGCAAGAATTTTAGGCACTTCTCCAGAGGATATACAGAAGAATAGATTTAAAATTGGAGATGAATTTGTAGAAAAATATAAGGTACATTTGATTTTAAAAGGACCTTATTCTTTAACTTTTACGCCTGAAAAAGAGACATATATAAATCCATTTGCTGATTCACTGCTTGCCACTGCGGGTTCTGGAGATGTACTTACAGGAATAATTACAGGACTTCTTGCTCAAGGACTTTCAGAGAAAGGAGCTTGTTTATTAGGAAGTTATACTCATGCTTATTCTGCAAACTTATGGAAGGAAAGAAAAAGTTCTTATGGGCTTATTGCATCGGATATTATAGGACTTCTTCCTGAGGTAATGGAAGATTTATTCAAAGGAAAAAATGCTTTAGAATCTCAATGACGCCTAAGATATTTTCTTCTTTTGCAGTATAGGTAGCTATGCTTTTTAAAGTGGGATGTCCATTAGCAGGAGTTGTTTTGCACTTTAATTTTTGAAGAAATGGTAAATCTCCTAAACTATCTCCAATTCCTAATATCTCATCATAATTTAGTTTTTTCCTTTCCACTAACATCTCCATACCTGCTCCCTTGTCTATACCTTGAGGTGTGATATCTACTGCACTATAGGAATAAACTACTTGGAAATTTGGAAAGGTATTTTTTAAAAGCTCTTTAGTAATCTCAGAGAGTTCTGGTACTGTAAGTTTTCCTTCAGGATATAAAGATACGCAAACCTCTTTCCCTGGCTCTATATGAGCTTTACCCTCAAGTTTCTCTCTTAAAAATTTTTTCATTTTCTCTTTTTCTTTTAAGGTTTTCTCATTTATTTTAGGGTGAAGGGTGATGTCATCTTTCTCTGTAATATAGAGAATGCATCCATTTTCTCCTACAGAATCTTCAAATTTTCCGATGGCTTGTAAAATACCTTCTATGTATGGCTGTGATCTTCCTGTACATAGAGCTATTGGTGGAAGCTTTTCAAGATGCTCTCTTATCCATTGAAAAGCTTGAAGATTTAAGGCTATTCCCTTATTTGCGGTAAGGCATCCTTCTATGTCAGTTAATACTAATCTTATGCTCATGGTATGAAAGTTTACTGAAAAGTGTCATTCTTGTCAAACTTTATGAAATATTGTAGAATTCTTAGGAAGTAGTAAATTCCATTCTTTGAGTAGGAGGCGAAGAATATGTCAGGACATTCCAAATGGGCAAATATTAAACATAGGAAAGCTTCAGCAGATGCTAAAAAAGGCAAATTATTCTCTAACTTAAGTAAAGAGATTATTATTGCAGCTAAGCATGGGGGAGGAAATCCCGAGACAAATCTCAGCTTAAAAGCTGCTATTGAAAGAGCAAAAGAGGCTAATATGCCTAAGGAGAATATAGAAAGAGCTATTAAAAGAGGTACAGGAGAGATTCAAGGTATCACTTACGAAGAAATAACTTATGAAGGGTATGGTCCAGGGGGCGTAGCTATCTTAATAGAAGTGGTTACTGATAATAAGAACAGAACAGCATCTGAGATAAGAAGAATTTTTACAAGATATGGGGGAAATCTTGGAGAAGCGGGTTGTGTAGCATGGATCTTTGAGGACAAAGGAAGCATACTTATAGACAAGGGAAGTGTAAAGGATGAAGATCAGCTTATTACAGATGCTTTAGAAGTAGGTGCAGAGGATGTACAGATTAGTTCTGAAGATGTTGAGGTAATTACTGACCCTCAGGTATTTTCAGATATAAAGGCTAAACTTCAAGAAAAAGGTTATAAGATAATTCAAGCAGAAGTTACAAAATTACCAAAGAATGTAGTACCATTAAATGGTCCAGAGGCAGAAAAGTTGCTTAAGCTAATGGAAGAACTTGATGAACTTGATGATGTACAAAAAACATATGCTAATTTTGATATCCCCGATGAAATTCTGCAAGCTCTTTCTTAAATGATTGTATTAGGAATTGATCCAGGTACTGCTATTACAGGATATGGTATAATCAAGAAATCTGGGGATGATTTGTTAGCTATAGATTATGGTGCCTTTACAACTCCTTCTTCTTGGAAGGTGGAAAGGCGGTTAGATTCTTTATTTGAACAGGTATCCTCTCTACTTGATTTATATCGTCCTGATACTATTGTTATAGAAGAGATTTTCTTTAATAAGAATGTAAAGACAGCTATAAATATAGGACAAGCTCAAGGAGTACTACTTCTTGCTGCTTATCAGTGTCAGAGAAAGGTAGTCATGTTTACACCTTTAGAAGTGAAACTTGCTATTGTAGGTTATGGAAGGGCTTCTAAACAACAAATTCAGTATTTGGTGAAGGAGATATTAAACTTAAAAGAAATTCCAAAACCAGATGATGTTGCTGATGCGTTAGCTCTTGCTATCTCATATTTTTATACTCAAGGAGAAAATTCATAGTTGGTTTTTTTTAATCATATTAAGGCAAAAATTTCAGAGGTATCAGATGAGATAGTAATATTTGATCTAACCTTCATAGGTTTTCGCATTTTTGTCTCTAAGAAAGATTGCGAGATTTTAAAAGAAAATTTAGGCAAAGAAGTTCTTATTTTCTTATCTGAAGTTATAGAAAAAGAAGAGATAAAACTTTTTGGGTTTTTGGATAAAGAGGAGAGAGATCTTTTTGAAAAGCTAAAGAGTGTCTCTGGGATTGGTGCAAAACTTGCTCTAAAAATTGTTGGGAACATCTCTCCACAGGAATTTAGGGAGGCTATAGAAAACGAAGACCTAAATATACTTTTAAATGTTCCAGGAATTGGTAAGAAAACTGCTCAAAAGATATTTTTAGAGATGAAAGGGGTTATACCAAAGCTAACATCTGATGAAGTATTGGTAAGTAAGGCTCTTTATCAGCTTGGATATAATAAGGAAGAAGTAGAAGAAGTGCTGAAAGATATTAAAAAGGAATTTAGTGAGATTAAAGATTTAGAGGAAGTTATAAAATTTGCCTTAAAGAAACTTACTAAGGAATAATGAGAATGAAAAATCTTCCTGCCTTTTCATTAGTCCAGAGAGAACCTGCCTTAGATAACATTTTGAGACCTAAAAAACTCTCAGAGTTTGTAGGTCAAAAAAAGATGAAAGATAGACTTTCTTTGATTATAAATGCAGCTAAAAAGAGAGAGGAGCCTGTAGATCATATTCTTTTTGTAGGACCTCCAGGAGTTGGCAAGACCACTTTAGCTCTTATAATAGCTGAAGAGCAAGAGGCACAAATAAAAGTAATATCTGCTCCATCTCTTCAAAAAGCAGGTGATCTTGTTGCTCTTCTCACCAGTGTTCCTGAAAAAGGGATAATATTCATAGATGAGATACATAGATTATCTTCCACATTAGAAGAAATTTTGTATTCAGCTATGGAAGATAGATCTATCAGTATAATATTAGGAAAAGGTCCTGGAGCTAAGGTTCTTAGTATTAAACTGCCACCTTTTACTCTGATTGGAGCTACCACAAGACCTGGACTTTTAAGCAATCCATTAAGAGATAGGTTTGGATTTATAGCTAATCTTGATTTCTACTCTCAAGAAGAGATGGAAGAAATAGTAAGAAGGTCACAAGAATTGCTTGAGATAAATCTATCAAATGAAGCAATTTTAGAGATTGCAAAAAGGTCAAGAGGTATTCCACGTATTGCTAATAGGCTTTTGAAGAGAGTAAGGGATTATTTAGAGGTGGAAGAAAAAGAGAGTATTTCAGAAGATGATATAAAAAAAGTCCTTGATCTTATGGGGATAGATGAAAATGGACTTGACGATTTAGATAGGAAGATTCTTATTACATTGAAAGAAAAGTTCTCTGGTGGACCTGTAGGACTTAAAACTCTTTCTGCTGTACTTAATGAATCACCTGAGACCATAGAAGTGGTTTATGAACCTTACCTTTTAAGAATAGGATTTATTCAGAGAACTCCCAGAGGGAGGGTTATAACTCCTCTTGGTTTAACCCATATAATGAGAAAAGATTATGGAAGATAAGAAAATATTTTTACACATCTGTTGTGCACCTTGTCTCACTTACCCCTTAAAAATTCTTAGAGAAGAGGAGTTTGATATTACAGGATTCTGGTACAACCCCAATATACATCCTTATACAGAGTACTCTATGAGGCTAAATACACTAAAGGATTTTGCAGAAAGACAAGAACTTCAAGTAGTATATGAAGATGATTATGACCTTGATGGATTTATAAGACAAGTAGTTTTTAGGGAGAATAATAGATGCCCTGTTTGCTATTATATAAGACTTAAAAAGACTGTTATGAGAGCAAAAGAGTTAGGATTTTCTACTTTTTCTACTACTATGCTTGTAAGTCCATATCAGAAGCATGAGATGATTAAAAATATAGGGAATCTTCTTGCTGATGAATATGGTATTTTCTTTTATTATAGAGATTTTAGACCGGGATATAGAGAGGGGGTTTCTTTATCTAAGGAATATGGTCTTTATAGACAGAAGTATTGTGGATGTATATATAGTGAAAAAGAAAGATATTGGAGGAAAGGAGAAAAATGAAATATCATATTCTTTTTAATCCCACTTCAAATCGGGGAAAAGCAGAGAAAATGTATCCAAAGCTTTTAGAAACTCTTGAAAAAGAGAAGCTTGATTATACTATTGAATTTACCATTGGTAAAGAGGGTACTATTTCACAGGTAGAGAAGGCATTGGAAAAAGGAGTGGATATTGTTGTTGCTGCAGGAGGAGATGGAACTATAAATGAAATAGTGAATGGGCTTAAAGGAAGGGGAACTCTTGGAATTATACCTCTTGGGAGAGGAAATGATATTGCTATGTCTTGTGGAATACCAAGAGATATAGAAAAAGCTGTTAAGTTAATTAAGGAAGGCAAGGGTGAGGAGAGAGATGTAGGAATTTTGGACGGTAGATATTTTGTGGGAATTGCTGGTACAGGCTTTGTAGGTGAGGTTAATTATAGATCTAATAACTTAAATTTGACAGGAATTAAAGGTTATATGGTTTCAGTTTTTACTACTCTAAAAGAGTTTAAATATCCTGAATGTGAGATAAGCTTTGATGGATATTCTTGGAATGGAAGGATAACGTTAATTGCTTTAGGAAATACTCAATATTATGGTGGAGGGATGATGCTTCTACCATCTGCTGATTTTAGTGATGGATATTTTGATATAGCAGTAGCTGGTAAAGTAAGTGCTCTTGAGCTTATACTTACATTTCCTTTGGTTTATATGGGTAAATATACTATAAATCCACATGTTAAAATTTATAGAGGTAAGGAGGTAACTATAAAGTCTGATAGTGATCTTTTTATAAGTTTTGATGGTGAACTTATTACAAAAAGAGAGGTTACTTTTAAGAACATTTCAAGGTTTCAGAAAATAATAGGAGGAAAATAGAGATGTCCTTTATGGGCAAATGGCTTATTTTATTTGGAATTATACTGATAATTTTAGGATTAATATTCCTTTTTATTGAAAAGATTCCGTTCTTAGGAAAGCTTCCCGGGGATATTAAAATAGAAAGGAAAAACTTTGTTTTTTACTTCCCTTTAACCACATCTATTATTTTAAGCCTTGTTCTGACTATTATTCTGAATATTATTCTCCGATTAAGAAAGTAATATGAAGAAACTGTTAATTTTTGCTTTCTTTTTCCTATCTCTTATTAATGTAGTGCCTTCTCAGAATGTTCCAACCTTAAAGATTGGACTTGGGAGAATAGAAAAAGAAGCTGTATTTTCTAATGTAAGTAAGATTCTCACAGATTATCTTGATATTGAAGTGGAAGGAAAAGGAAGTATAAAAATTAAAATTATAGATGGGAGTGCTTTTATAGAGACAGGAAATGGTATATTAGGAGTTACTTTTCCTTTAGATTTATATCCTATAGACGGAAAATTTATTAATTATAATTCTAAGGCTTATAGGGGATATTTAGAGATAGATAAAAATGGTTGGGTTATTAATATATTAAATATGGAAGAGTATCTTTTTTCTGTGGTGCCATCTGAAATGCCTGCATCTTATTCTATAGAGGCTTTGAAATCTCAAGCTGTTGCATCAAGGACTTATGCTTTAGTGAATAGAGGAAGACATGGAAATTTTGATTTATGTAATACTACTCACTGTCAGGTTTATAAAGGTGTAGTAGTGGAAAATGAAAGATCTACAAAAGCAGTCCTTGATACCTTAGGGGAAGTTGTTGTATATAATGGTTTCCCTATAAAGTCTTTTTTTCATAGTTCCTCAGGTGGATATACAGAAAATTCTGAAGATGTTTGGGGAGAGTATCTTCCTTACTTAAGAGCTGTAAAGGATGTGGATGAATTATTTTTGGATACATGGACTTTAAATTTTAGTATAGATTACTTCGTAGATAAATTAAAAGCTGCTAATATTAGTTTGGATGGCTCCTTTTCTATTGAACTCGAAAAAACTGAGACAGGTAGGGTGAGAAGATTTTTCTTTAAAGATGATCAGAATATATATGATATGAATGGTACTACATTTAGGCAGCTCTTTAATCTCCCCAGTACTCTTTTTGATATTTCTCTAAATGGAAATGGAATTCTTACTTTTATTGGGAGAGGTAATGGACATGGAGTTGGACTTTCACAAAAGGGAGCAAAAGTTCTTGCAGAAAGAGGTTATAATTATAAGGAGATTTTAAAGTATTATTATCAAAAAGTAGAGGTGGAAAATTGGTACTAAAGCTCTCTGATTATGATTATGAATTGCCAGAAGAACTTATAGCTCAAGAACCCACAGAACCAAGAGATTCTTGTAGACTAATGGTGGTGAATAGGGGTACGGGTGAAATGTCTCTTCACATTTTTAGAGATATTAAAAAATTTTTGAGTTCAGGAGATGTAATTGTATTAAATGATACTAAAGTAATTCCAGCAAGAATCCATGGGAAAAAGGAAACAGGGGCTGAGATTGAAATTTTGCTCCTTAGAAAAATTGAAGATAGAAAATATGAGGCTTTAGTAAAGCCGGGAAGAAGAGCAAAAGTAGGAACAAAAATATATTTTCCTGAAGATATCTATGCTCAAGTAGTAGATAGGACTCCTGATGGTATTTTTACCTTAGAATTTTCTAAAAATAATCTTGAAAATATCCTTCCACAGATAGGAGAAATTCCTCTTCCTCCATATATAAAAAAGCCTATAGAGGATCCAAATAAATATCAAACGGTGTATGCTCGGAAGGAGGGAGCGGTTGCTGCTCCCACTGCAGGATTTCATTTTACTCCAGAACTCTTAGAAGAGTTAAAAGGACAAGGGGTAGAAATATTATATATTACTCTCCATGTGGGGCTTGGTACATTCAGACCTGTTATGGTAGAAGATATCACACAGTATAAATTAGATCCAGAGTATTTTGAGCTCTCTCAAGAGGTGGCAGATAAAATAAATAAGGCAAAGAATGAAGGAAGAAGAATTATAGCAGTAGGAACTACTGTTACAAGGGTTCTTGAGGCTCAAGGAAGTTCAGGAAGATTAGAAGTAGGAAGGGGACTTGTTTCTCTCTTTATATATCCAGGTTTTCAGTTTAAAATATTAGATGGACTTATCACTAATTTCCATCTGCCAAAATCAACCCTTTTAATGCTTGTAGCTGCTTTTATGGGATATGACTTAATGAAAAAAGCTTATCAGAAAGCTATTGATGAAAAAATGAGATTTTATAGTTTTGGGGATGCTATGTTTATATACTAAGGAGAAAGTTTAATGAATTTTGAGTTGATATCAGAAGATAAGAAGACAAAAGCCAGATTAGGAAGATTAAAAACTTCTCATGGAGAGATAAATACTCCTGTTTTTATGCCTGTAGGAACTCAAGGAGCAATAAAAACCCTTACACCTGAAGAGGTAGAAAATGTAGGAGCAGAGATCATACTATCTAATACATATCATTTATTTTTAAGACCAGGGCATGAATTGGTTGAAAAGGCTGGTGGCTTACATACTTTTATGGGTTGGAATAGACCTATTCTTACAGATAGTGGGGGCTACCAAGTTTTTAGTCTTGCAAGATTAAGAAAAATAGAAAAAGATGGGATATATTTTAATTCTCACATTGATGGAACCCAATATTTTTTTACTCCTGAATTAGTTATGGAGGTACAGAGAGCTTTGGGTTCAGATATTATAATGCCTTTAGATGTATGTCTCGGATATGGCGCTGAGTATGAGGAAGTAAGAGAAGCTCTGAATATTACTATTTACTGGCTTAAAAAAAGTATAGAATACAAAGAGACAAAAGGAAATTCTTCGCAGTCACTTTTTGGGATTGTGCAAGGAGGATTTTATAAGGACTTAAGAAAAGAAGCAGTGGAAAGAATGCTTGATCTAAATATAGAAGGTTTTGCCATAGGGGGAATAAGTGTGGGAGAGCCAAAGGAAAAGATGTATGAAATTACAGACTTCACATTAGAATTTCTACCTAAGGAGATGCCAAGATATTTAATGGGAGTTGGAGCTCCAGAAGATCTTATAATGGGAGTTAGCATGGGAATTGATATGTTTGATTGTGTTCTTCCTACAAGACTTGCGAGACATGGAGTTTTTTATACTTCCTTAGGAAGAAGAAATATAAAAAATACTCAATATAAAGGAGATTTTACACCATTGGAGGAAGGATGTGATTGTTATACATGTAAGAATTTTACCAAGGCTTATATAAGACATTTGTTTCTTCAACATGAAACACTATCTTTTCGTCTTCTTACAATCCATAACTTGAGATTTCTCTTTAGACTTATGGAAAATATCAGAGAAAATATTAAAGAAGGGGGGTTTGAGGAATTCAAGAATTATTTTCTTTCTAAATATTTAAAATCTGATAGAGAAAATAGATTAGAAAAGGAGGAGCTATGGAACAGTCTGCTAATTTAATAGGTGTTATAATTGTTTGGGTTGTCTTTTTAGCTATTTTCTATTTTATACTTGTTATCCCTCAAAAACGTGAAAGGAAAAAAAGAAATGAGATGCTCAATTCTCTAAAGGTGGGGGATAAAATTGTGACAAAAGGGGGATTAATTGGAAGTATAGTCGCAATAAATAAGCAGAAGAAAACAATTCAGGTTTCTTTTGCAAAAGATGTTGTTTTTGAGATGCTTCTTGAAGGAGTAGCATACCTCTTAAAAGATTAAAAGAAAGGAGAGTTAAAAATCTATGAATATCCGTACTGAATATAAAACTGCCTTTATTGTTCTTCTTGTAGGGGTCGCTTTATGGATTCTTCTCACCTTTCCTTTTAGGTTTGGGCTTGATATAAGAGGAGGTATTAGAGTAACTTTGCAATGTCAAAAGGCTGAGGGAGTAGAAATTACAGATGATGCAGTAAGAAGAACCATGGAGATCATAAGAAATCGTGTTGATCAATTAGGAGTTACGGAGCCTGCTATTTACAAGGAAGGTGCTGATAGAATTGTTGTAGAACTTCCAGGGATAGAAGATCCTGAAAAGGCTCTTGAGGTTATAGGACAAACTGCTTTGCTTGAATTTAAAGATGAATCTGGAAAAACTATTTTAACAGGATCTGCTCTTAAGAATGCTAAAGTAGAGTTTGATGAATTAGGACAACCTATGGTAAGAGTTGAGATGAATCCTGAAGGTGCAAAGACCTTTGCAGATTTTACCTCTAAAAATGTGGGAAAACAAGTATTTATAGTCCTTGATGGGGAAGTGATTTCTAATCCAGTGATACAAGAAGCTATTACTGAAGGAGTAGGAGTTATAACAGGAAAATTTAACTTAGATGAGGCTCAGAGACTTGCTATTCTTCTTAGAGCTGGTGCTCTTCCTGTTCCTGTAAAAGTAATAGAGAATAGAACCATAGATCCAACTCTTGGAAAAGATACTATGGAATCAGCCTATAAAAGTGGAATTATAGGGGGAATTCTTGTTATTTTATTTATGGTTATCTTTTTCAGAATGTTGGGGGTAGTGGCAGATGTTGCTCTTATTATATATGTGATTTTAGACCTTGCAGTATTGAAACTTCTCAATGCTACTCTAACACTCCCAGGAATAGCAGGTATAATCCTTTCTATTGGAATGGCAGTGGATGCTAACTGTCTTATCTTTGCAAGGATGAGAGAGGAATATGCAAAGAAGAAAACTTTAATAGCATCCTTGGATGCAGGATTTAGAAATGCATTAAGAGCAATTGTAGATAGTAATGTTACTACAATTCTTGCAGCAGTTATTCTTTTCTATTTTGGTACGGGTCCTATAAAAGGATTTGCAGTTACTCTTTCCTTAGGAGTACTCTTAAGTATGTTTACAGCAATTACTGTTACGAGAACTTTCTTAGAAAATCTCCTTTCACTTCCAGTATTTAAGAAAGCTACTAAACTTCTTGGTTTATAAGAAGGGAGGAAATATTAGTGAAAAAAGAAATAAATTTTTTAGGAAAGAAAGTAAGAAGATTTTTTCTTTTATTATCCCTTGTTTTTATCATTGTAGGAATTGTTTTCCTGTTTACCAAAGGACTTAACTACAGTATTGATTTCCAAAGTGGGAGTGTTATCTACTATAAACTTTCTAATCCTTTAAGTAGTAAGCAGATAAGTGAAATAAGAGATGAGGCAAGGAGATTCTATGATAAGTCTACAATTCAAACAGGATCTGGAGGTACAGAAATCTGGATCAGAACAAAACCATTAAATGAGGAAGAAGTAAAAGCACTTTCTACTGAGGTAGAGAAACTTATAGGCAAATATGAAGCAAGGGAGTTAACCACAATAGAGCCTACTGTAAGTCAGGAGCTCAGAGAAAAAGCTGTTCTTTCTGGAGTCTTAGCTATTATTGTGATGCTTGTATATATAACCTTTAGATTTAAATTTGATTTTGCTATAGCTGCTATTATAAGTGAAGCTTTTGTAATTCTTTCTTCTATATCCCTCTTTTCTATTTTCCAATGGGAGGTTGACCCATCTTTTATTGCTGCGATGCTTACTCTTCTTGGATATGCAATTAACGATAATATTATTGTCTTTGATAGGATACGTGAAAATTTAAAGCTTTATCCTAAGGGAGATTTTATAAGCTTGGTAAATAAGAGTATTAACCAAACTCTTGCAAGAACTATATATACTGTTGCTACAACACTACTTGCTATAACTCCACTATTAATCTGGGGGGGAGTGGTATTAAGACCATTTATAATTGCTCTTTATCTCGGTATTATAATTGGTACTTATGCTACTATTTATGTAGCTGCTGGATTCCTTTGTGAATGGAGAGAGCTTCATAAGGCATAAATGAGAAGATGGATATTTCTATTTGAAGAGAATAAAGGGCAAGAAGAGGAGTTGGCAAAAAAAATTGGAGTCTCTCCTTTTCTTGCCCGTTTACTTTTAAATAGGGGAATTTTTGATGGGGAACAGGCAAAAAAATTCTTAACTCCTAAGATAGAGGATCTCTACGATCCTACTTTTTATTTTCCTGATTTTGAAAAAGCAATTTCTTATTTAATTAATCTTCGTGATAAAAAAGAAAAAATTCTTATTTTTGGAGATTATGATGCTGATGGAATTACTGCTACTGCATTACTTTACAAAGTTCTTTCTCATTGGGGTTGGAATGTAGCATATTATATTCCCCATAGGTTAGAAGAGGGTTATGGTTTAAAGGAAAAAAGTCTAAAGAGGGCACTTGAAAGGAATAAAGACGTAAAACTTCTTATTACTGCTGACTGTGGTATAAGAAGTAAAAGAGAAGTTGAATTTTTGAGAGATAGCGGTATTGAAGTAATCGTAACAGACCATCATATTCCTGAAAAAGAAGATATTCCTCAAGGACTTTTAGTTTTTGATTCTTATCTAAATGAGTATCCTTTTCCATATATGGCTGGGGTAGGTGTTGCCTTTAAATTCCTAAAAGTGCTTGGAGATGCTATAGGTCAAGATATTTTTAAGGAAGAGGGAATATTGGAGCTGGTTACTTTAGGAACCTTAGGGGATATGATGGAGTTGAAAGATGAGAATAGAATTCTTGTGAAATATGGACTTGGAAATCTTTTAAATTCAAATTCTGTTGGTATAAAGACTTTAATGAAGAAAGTAGGACTTGACCATAATACTTTTATAAGCTCAAAGGACTTATCCTTTTCTATTATTCCAAGAATTAATGCTATAGGAAGATTTAAAGAAGTAGGAGAAGCAGTAAGATTACTTGTTACAGATAATATGAATGAGGCAGAGGAGCTTTCAGAAAGATTAGAAGATTTTAATAGAAAAAGAAAAGAGGAAGTAGAAAAGGTCTATGAAATAGCAGAAGAGTTATTAAAAAATGAGGATATTGAGAAAAATAGAGCAGTATTTTTATACCATGAAGATTTGGGGAAGGAGACTGGAGGTATTATTGGAGTTGTAGCTTCTATGCTTGCAGATAAATATAATCTCCCATTCTTTTTAGGAAGAAGAGAAGGAAATATTATTATAGGATCCGGAAGAGGCGTAGAGGATGTTCATCTTTTTGATTTTATTTCAAGGCTTTCTTCTTATCTTACTAATTTTGGAGGGCATAAAGGAGCAGTAGGATTTTCTTTGCTGAAAGAAAACTGGGATGAATTTAAGCAAAAGGCTTTAGAACTTGCTAATACTCTTTGGAAAGATGTGGACTTTACTCCTAAGATAAAAATTGATGCTGAGATCTCTCTGGAAACGATAAATAACGATTTTATTACAGGATTTCTATCCGAGATAGATCTTCTTTCTCCTTTTGGACCTGGTAATGAAGAGCCAAGATTTAAAATAAACTCTACTACTTTTGCTAATTTTGAGAAAATTGGCAATGGAAGAAGATATAAAATAAAGATTGGAGATGTCTCAGGTAGGATTCTATCAACTCCTATATTCTCTTTAGGAATCGGAGAAGAAGCTTTAAGGGAGTCACCTCAAACAGTGGATATCATACTAAGAATAGAAAAGGAAGGATATCAAGGTAGAGAATACTTTAATTTTTATCTGGAAGAGTGGAAAGAATCAGAGGTAGCAGAAAAAACTATTAAGAGGGAAAAAGTAAAGGCAATACTTTATTTTTTGGAAAATGAGTTGGAAAAGAGAAATCTTTTGGAGGAGATAAAGAAAAGAAATAAAAAATATGTTATTGTATCGCCTCTTTGGAATAAAAATTTTTGGGAGGATAAGATTTTTTCTCCATGGGACACTGATTTCTATTCTTCTTTAAAAAAAGATGTGGTTATTCTATGGGATGATTCAGAACTTTTCTTATTAGAAGAATTTTCTCAAAGATTTTTAAATATAGTTAAGAATCTTAAAAATCCTATCATCTTTCTTTCTTCTCTTAAGAATGAAGAGAAAAGACTTTTCCTCTCTGATCTTTTAGGAATTAGAAATTTAAGATATCCGAAGAGAGTGTTTACTCCTGGTTTTACTGATGGAAGGTTTTCTAAGGATAGAGATAAAGATACTCAGCTTTTTGAGGGAAGAGATGTATATTTTTATCCTGGAAAATGTCCTGATAGGGTTTATAAATATTTAGTCTTTCTAAAGCCTCCTCTTACTGAAATGGAGTTCTTTAGGTGGGGAGGATTAGGGAAACATGTTATCCTTCTTTTTGGTAAAGATGAATTTATTGATAGTTATAAAAGAGCTCATGATATTTTAAAAGATTTAGAGCTAGAAGAAAGAAATTTTTTTAAAGATCTGTTTCAGGACTTTCTTCTCTTTCTTCAGAAGGCTCGTCCCTCAGAGATATATTCCCTTCTTCTTTAGGTAAGACTTTTCTTGCAATATTTAAAAATGCTGTATGGGCAACCATTCTATGAAAGGGTCTTACAGAAAATCCTTCAATTTGCCAAGGTCTTAATAATACTTCTATGACATCAATAAAAGTAAAAGAGTTAAATGTTTGCAATGCTTCTACTGTTTTTTGAGCTTGAATTATTGTTGGTGTATAGGATAAGAAAATCCCTCCAGGTCTTAAAGCTTTCTCTATGTGTTCAATAACTCTCCAAGGCTCAGGTAAATCCAAAATTATCCTATCTAAATTTTCATCTTCAATACCTTCGTATATATCTTTCAGTCTTAATATATGGTTATCTTTTCTTCCAAGAAAATTTTCTATATTATTTAGAGCTCTTTCAGCAAAATCCTCTCTTACCTCATAGGAGATTACAGTCCCTGTTTCTCCTACTACTTGAAGTAAGGCAATGGTGAGGGCTCCAGAACCAATCCCAGCTTCTAATACTCTTGCCCCAGGATATATATCTGCCCATACTAAGATAATTCCTATATCCTTAGGATATATTATTTGAGCACCACGAGGCATTTCCAAAATAAAATCAGAGTAGGTAGGTCTGAGTACCAAAAGATCTCTACCTTGAGATGATTTTACAATAATACCTTCTTCTTTCCCTATAATCTGATTATGGGATATATAGCCTTTATTATAATGAAATGTCCCATCTTTTTCTAATTGAACTAAGTGTCTCCTTTTCCCTTCCCACAGTATAACCCATTCTCCTTCAGTAAGCTTTCCCTTTCTTCTTATCTTCATTTTTCCTTTTTATATCTCTTTAGTTTCAATTTTGCTTCTTCCCAAGGATAAGTATTTATCAAATCTTCTTTTCTTAACCATGCTCTTCTTGCTACTGATATTCCATACTTAATTAAAGAGTAACTTCTTATATCATGGCTGTCAGTACCTATGGATAAAAATATCCCATATTTTTCTCTTGCAACTCTTGCATCTATATCACATAGATCTAATCTATCAGGTTGTGCATTTATCTCTAATACAGTCCCTGTCTCTTTTGCACATTGTAATATGGCAGAAAGATCTACCTCATATGCAGGTCTTTTATTTATTAATCTTCCTGTGGGGTGGCTGATAATATCTACCAATGGATTTCTTATAGCAGATATTAATCTTTCAGTTATCTTTTCTCTTGGTTGCTTAAATCCTGAATGTAATCCTGCAATGACTAAATCAAATTTTTTAAGAGTCTCTTCAGGAAGATCTATACTTCCATCACTTAATATGTTTGCCTCAATACTATGTAGAATTCTAAAATCTCTATATTTTTTATTTAGTTCATATATTTCTGCCCTTTGTTTTTCTATCTGCTCCGGAGTAAGCCCTCCTGCAACTCCCAAAGCTTGACTATGATCTGAAATAACCACATATTTATACCCTAAACGATAAGCAGCCTCCACCATTTCTTCCAATGAATTTGCTCCATCACTCCAATCAGTATGTGCATGCATATCACCTAAAATATCCTTTTCCTCTATTAATATAGGTATGTTTCCTTCCATAGCAGCTTCAATTTCCCCTTGATCCTCTCGCAATTCAGGAGGGATATATTCTAAACCTAATATTTCATATATCTCCTCTTCTTTTTCTCCACAGAGTTTTTGGTTATCACTTAAACGAAATACCCCATATTCATTGATCTTAAGCCCCTTTTTAAGGGCAAGCTCTCGGAGTTTTATATTATGAGCTTTTGAGCCTGTGAAGTATTGAAGAGCTGCTCCAAAAGAAGATTTATCTACCACTCTAAAGTCTACCTGAATACCAGGATCTACTACTATACTTGTTTTTGTGGTGCCTGCTACTAAAATACTTTTAAGGATTGGAAGATTTTTTAAAACTTGGTTTACCTTTTCCATATCTTGGGTACTAATAAGAATGTCAATATCTCCAATAGTTTCCTTCCTTCTTCTCACGCTTCCTGCAGGTACGATATTTTCTACAAAAGGATATGGAGAAAGGTATGAAACAATTTCTTCTACTAAAGGTAGAGCAACTCCAAGGAGTATTCTCTCTGGCATTGCTTGTCTCTCTTTTAATTCTTTGATGCTTTCTAAAATATTTTGTTCTACTTTCGGTCCTAATCTGGGCAATAATCTGATTTTTCCTTCCTTTGCAGCTTTTTCTAAGGAATCAATATCTTTTATTTCCAGCTCAGTATAAAGACGGTATGCAAGTTTTGGTCCAATACCAGGAATTTTTAGGAGCTCCAAAAGCTCTGGTGGTATTTCTTTTTTTAATTCCTCTAAATAGGTAATCTTTCCTGTGGTAAGATATTCTTTTATTTTTTGTCCTATACTTTCTCCGATACCTTTTATTTGATTTAATTTCCCCTCTTTAAAGAGTTCTTCAATATCTTCAGTTAAGTTTTCTATTCTTCTTGCAGCTTCTTCGTATGCTGCAATCTTATACTTATTCTCCCCCTTTATCTCTAAAAGAGTTGCAATCTCATCTAAAATTTGAGCAACTTCTTTATTTTTCATGATTTAATTATACCATAAGGTTATTATTTATAATTTAGCACCCAAATTTCTGTTTCCTTTGGTAACTCATCTTTTGAAATTTTCAACGTAGAGGTATTGTAAGTTTTAACCTTAAAATCTTTTATTAACTTTAAAAAATCATCTAAAGGAGATATAGGCCAGTCTTTAGTATATTCAGTTTTATAATGCATTGGAATTGCAATCTTTGGTTTTATCTCTTTAATTAATTCTACCGCATCAGCTTGATTTAAAGTATAGAATCCTCCCACAGGTATAATTAGTATATCTACCTTTCCCATCTGCTCTAATTCTTTTTCAGAAAGTAATGTCCCTATGTCACCCAGATGTACAATTTTAATTCCATCACCTTCTATTACAGTTATACTATCCTTTCCTCTTTTAGATCCCTTTGCATCATCATGATAAGTTGGTATATTCCAAATTTTTATTCCCTTATAGGTTTTATTGAATAGATTCCAATCTTTCCCTCCATTTTTTGTTCCTACTAAGATTTCTACCTTTCCTTCTACAAATTTTGGATTGTAATGGTCATCATGCTCATGGGAAGATATCATTAAATCTGCTGTAGTTTTTGGTATAGGATATGCTGATGAATATGGATCAATGATTAATGAAAATCCATTTTCAAATATAATTCGGAAGCAAGAATGCCCAAAATATTTGATATCTAAAGCAAGCGTAAAAGAGACAAGAGATATCAATATGATAAAAAAGAATATAAAGCTCTTCATATTAAATTCCTCCCCTCAGATAGTCTTTATTTAATTATACATCTTGTAATTTCTGTAAAGATATTATAACATTAACACAAATCTGTGATGGGTTAAGGGGAGGGGAATCAATGAAGACTTTTAAGATTAAAGCAGAAAAAGTCTTTTTATCTGCTGAAGAACAAGTTTTACGTTTTAATTCTCCAGCTCTTGATGCAGAGCATATTCTCTTAGCATTGGTAGATGATTCTAATAACTATGCATGTAAGATCTTAAAGAAATTAGGCATTGATCTTGGATCTTTAAAAAGAGACCTTGAGGATGCAATTAAAAAATCAGCCACAGGACATTACGAGCTCTATCCTATTACTCCAAGAATAGATAAAATTTTAGCATATGCCCAGGAATTTGCAGAAAAATCTGGGAAGAAGTCTATAGATACAGAGCATATATTATTTGGGATATTAAAAGAAAATACTTCTTTGGCAAGTAAAATGTTATATAATAAGGGAGTAAGTTTAGATAAAATAGCCTCGGAGATTAAATAAAATCCTTTTTTGCTTATATTATTATTTTGGGCTCATAATAAAGGGGCTTTGGGATAACTTCCTAAAGCCCCAAGTTAAATTTTTATTTGTTTTTAGAAGGATATGGCCCAGAATTTCCATTGGCATCTATTTTTATTACATATACATCACGAGTTCCAACTCCAAAGGAATCTGTATAACCAGCAGCAATATATCCACCATCAGTTGTTTGTAAAATAGATCTTGCTTCATCATAATTACGTCCCCCAAAAGTTTTCTGCCACTCTAAGCTTCCATCTTCTTTAAGTTTTAATATATATACATCTTCATTTTCAGCTCCAAAGGAATATGTTCCACCTGCAACTATGTATCCACCATCTTTTGTCTGCTGTATAGAATATGCAAAATCACGATCTTCTCCTCCATAAGTTTTTTGCCACTGTAAATTTCCATTTTCATCAAGCTTTAACACATATACATCCTCATTTCCAGTTCCAAAGGAATATGTTCCACCAGCAACTATGTATCCACCATCTTTTGTTTGCTGTATAGAGTATGCTATCTCACCTTTACTTCCCCCGTAAGTTGTCTGCCACTGCAAATTTCCATTTTCATCAAGCTTTATTACATATACATCATAGCCTCCGGCTCTAAGGGGAAATGTATCAGCTGCAACTATGTATCCACCATCTGCCACTTGTTGTATGGAATGCGCTGCATCATATGAACTTTTTCCAAAGTTTTTCTGCCACTGTAGGTTTCCATTCTTATCAATTTTTAACACATATGCATCATTTTCTCCAGCACTGAAAGACTCTGTCTCACCAGCAACTATGTATCCACCATCTTTTGTTTGCTGTATAGAGTATGCTGTTTCATCTTTTTTCCCTCCATAAGTTTTTTGCCACTGTAAATTTCCATCCTTATCAAGCTTTAATACATATACTTCAGTATTGGTGTTATCAGAGGACCATATGTAACCAGTAGCAATGTATCCACCATCGGTTGTTTGCCAGATAGAATATACTTTTTCATCGTACTCTTTACCGTAGTTTTTTTGCCATAATAACTTTCCATTCTTATCAATTTTTAATACATATACATCAGCATTACCGAGTCCAAAGGAACATGTATATCCAGCAACGATGTAGTCGCCATCTTTTGTCTGCTGTATAGAATATGCTTCATCCCAATTATCTTTACCATAAGTTTTCTGCCATGTTATTACATTGATGGGGACTTCTTTTTTTGTGATTTCAGATGTAGTTGAGGTGATAGTTTCCTGAGCTATACATATAGAAGCAAGGAGAATGATAGAGATAAACAAGAAAAGAATTTTGGATCTTTTTTTCATATTTATACCCCCTATATAAAAATTTAGTTTCAATATAATTATAACCCAGAAAAAATCTAAAGAAGTGATCTATGTCACATACTTAATAAATTGAAAGACGAATAAAAATTTCCCACTAATTAGTTGGGAATATATAAAGAGGGGCTTTGGGAGTTATCTCAAAGCCCCCGTAAGTTAAAATTCTATTTATTAGCTTGAATATTATCTCTTTTTAAAAGAAAATGGTGAAAACTTATCTTTTAATTGAAAATTGTTAGCTGGTGAGAGTGAGATAGTAGGATAAGGTCCTGTATTTCCATTCTCATCAAGCTTTAATACATATGCGTCAGGGAGGCCAGCACCAAAGGAAGATGTTGAACCAGCGACAATATATCCACCATCTAATGTCTGTTGTACAGAATATCCATTTTCCCAATAGATTCCACCAAAAATCCTTCTCCATATTAAATTTCCGCTTGCATCAAGCTTTAATACATATACGTCAAAGGAAGTAATATCAGAGGAATAGATTGATCCTGAGACAATATATCCACCATCATCTGTCTGTTGCACAGACCATGCAACATTATCATCGCTTCCTCCTAAGATTTTTTCCCATACCTTATCTCCATTTGCGTTAAGCTTTAATATATATACATCCCTATGACCAGCTCCAGAAGGCTCTGTATAACCTGCGACAATATATCCCCCATCATCTGTCTGCTGTATGGAATATGCCTCATCATTATTACTCCCTCCAAAAGTTTTCTGCCAATCTAAGCTTCCATCTGACTTAAGCTTTAATATATATACATCCCTATGACCAGCTACAGAAGGCTCTGTATAACCTGCGACAATATATCCCCCATCAGTTGTCTGTTGTATGGAATATGCTTCGTCCCAAGCAGTTCCTCCAAAAGTTTCCTGCCAATCTAAACTTCCATCTGCATTAAGCTTTAATATGTATACATTAGAGGGATCATTTTCATTAGATGATGTTCCACCAGCGACAATATATCCACCATCATTTGTCTGTTGTACAGAATATGCCCAATCATCATAAGCTCCTCCAAAGTATTTGTGCCATACGAAATCCCCACTTGCATCAATTTTTAATACATATGCATCGTATTTTCCAGCTCCAAAGGACCATGTGGCACCTGCAAGGATATATCCACCGTCATTTGTCTCTTGTATAGAATATGCATGGTCTTCATTAACTCCTCCCCAACTTTTCTGCCAAGCTAAACTTCCATCTGCGTTAAGCTTTAATATGTATACATCGCCATCAATATCTTCAAATGAGCATGTTGAACCTGCGACAATGTATCCACCATCTTTTGTTTGTTGTACAGACCGTGCCTCATCCCAAGCACTTCCTCCAAAGGTCTTTTGCCAAGTTATTGTTCCTAAATTTATTACATTTACTGCTATGCTTGTACTTCCAGAATTTCCAGCATTATCAATAGCTTTTACTGTTATTGTATGAGTTCCATTTGATACTTGAGTAGTATCCCAGCTATATTCATAAGGTACTTCTGTGGCTTCTCCTATCTTATTATCATCAATGTAGAATTCTACTTTTGAAATTCCACTTGGAGCCTTTTCTATCTTTTTGTTCTTTACCGATGGCATTTTATCTACTACTTGAGCTTGTATAAAAACTGTTGCAGAAGCGATGTCTCCATAAAGAGGATTTGTAATAGTAACTTGAGGTTCTTGTGTATCTCCTATAGTTACTGTTATCACTGGGCTCTCTGCTTTATTTCCAGCTAAGTCGTAAGCTTTCGCTTGTATAGTATGAGTAGAGTTGTATTGAAGAGTATCTGTATCCCAGGTGTATTTGTAGGGCGTTTGCGTAGCCTCTCCCACATTAATTCCATCAATATAGAACTCAACTTTTGATATTCCCACATCATCAGTAGCTGAAGCAATTATATCTACAGGTCCAGAGACTGTTGCATTATTCGGTGGTGAAGTAATACTTACTGATGGTGGAGTTGTATCTTTTGGAGTACAACCAGAAAGGAACATAAGGATAAGAGAGACTGTTAAAATTTTTAGGAGAAGAAACTTATCTTTCATTTGTCACCTCCTAAAATAGTAACATTCGCTTTAGGAGTTAAAGACTTAAATTCCTTCATAAGAAGGAGGTACAATTTTAACCCCTCTTACTAAGAGATTATCACTTCTTTTGGGAAAAAAGAAGTGATTTATGTCACATAATATAACAAAAAACGAAATATCTTGTTAAATAAAAATTTAAAGAATTAGAAGTTATTTAAGCTATTTATTTGGTGGAGGCGATGGGACTTGAACCCACGACCTCTTGCGTGCGAAGCAAGTGCTCTCCCACTGAGCTACGCCCCCAAAGCATCTTTTTAAAGTTTATCTTTTAAGGATAACCCTTGTCAAATTTTTTGGCGTAGAATAAAGTATATAGATTTCTATAAATTGAATATTTTTTTATTGTGATTCGTCTAATAGCCTAAAAAGATAAGAAACTTTAGAAAGGGTGTGGTAAAAAAGATGGAGGATATTTTGGTTCTTGAAGATGTAATGAAGATTTATAAAATGGATGGTGTAGAGACTGTAGCTCTCAATGGTGTCTCTTTAAAAGTAAAAAGAGGAGAATTTATTGCAATTATGGGGCCATCGGGTTCTGGAAAATCTACAATGATGCATCTTATGGGGTGTCTTGATAGACCTACCTCAGGGAAAATATTTTTTGATGGGAGGGATGTTTCAAAACTTTCTGATGATGAGCTTGCAGAAATAAGGAATAAAAAGATTGGATTTGTTTTCCAAAGTTTTTACCTTTTGCCAAGATATACTGCCCTTCAAAATGTGGAGCTTCCCCTCATATATCAAGGAATTTCCCCAAAAGAAAGAAGGGAAAAGGCAAAAGCTATTTTAGATAAGATGGGACTTTCGGATAGACTTTACTATAGACCTACGCAACTTTCAGGGGGACAACAACAGAGGGTTGCCATAGCAAGAGCTCTTGTGATAGATCCAGTTTTTCTCCTTGCGGATGAGCCCACAGGAAATTTGGATAGTAAGGCAAGTTATGAGATTATGGATTTAATAAGTAAGCTTCATAAAGAAGAAAAACTTACTATTATTCTTGTTACTCATGAAAAGGATATTGCTAGTTATGCAGAGAAGATAATCAGAATGCAAGATGGAAAGATTATAGATATAGAAGATAGGAAAAGGGAGATCAGCCATGTGTAAAAGAGTTTTAGGTTTTATATTTTTAGTCTTGTTATTATTTAATGTTTCTTTTTCTCAAGAAAGCTTGACTCTTGAATCTCTTCTTCCTCTTTTGCAAAAATCTCCTCTATATCAAATCTATCAAGCTCAATACGAATCTTATCTTCAGAGTTATTATGCGTCACAAGCACAGTTGGAACCCAAACTTTCAGCTCAGGTAGGATATAATCAAGGAGAGACAAGCATAACTTTAAGTGGAGTAACTTCTACCACTGAATCAAAAGTTGGGAGTATAACTTTTGATTATTCCCAAGTACTTTTTCCATGGGGAGATGTAGGAATAAGTTTAAAATCTTCTGCTATTGATTTAGAACAGGCAAAAAACGATTTTAGATTAAATTATCAAAACCTTTATTATCAGTTCCTTCAATATTTTTATGATCTATATCTTGCTCAAGAGCAGTTAAAGATTTATGAAGAAAATTATAATCTTGCAGTAAAACAAAGAGAAGTAGGAGAAGATCAGTTTAAGAAGGGGGCTATAAATGAAATAACCTTGCTTGATTATAAACAACAGGAAAAACTTGCTGAGATAAGTTATTCTTCTGCTAAGAATAACTTAGAAATAGCATACAAAACTTTAGAAAGTTTTCTTGGCACAAAATTGGAAAGAATTCCTGTAAAAATTGATATTAAATCTGAAGCTTTTTCTGAAAAGCCTGAAGATTTAATAAATGTACTTTATAATGGAAATATTACAATAAAGAATGCAGTTTTGGATGTAGAAAAGAGTAAACTCTCCGTTGAAAAGGCAAAACTCCCTTCATGGAGTGTCTCTGTTGGAGGAAGTTATAATACAGGGAATACCTCTGTAAGCTTTTCCTTTAATACTCAAAACTACTCCTTAGGCGTAGGAGTGGGACAAACCTTTGGAGAATCCAAAAAAGTTGTATACAGCACTCAAGACGTCTGGAATTTTAAGATATCCTTTAGCACTCCAATTTTAGATGGAGGAACAAAGAATATAAGCATAAAACAGGCAGAGCTTTCTTTGGAGCAAGCAACACTTAATTATGAAAAAACAAAAAGGGATGTGGAACTTAGTTTTTGGAAAACATATTATAGCCTTCTTCAAGCTCAGGAAACTTTAAAACAGAAGGAGATGATTTTAGAACAGAAAAAAGCAAACTATGATGCACAGAAAATAAGATATGAACTGGGACTTATTACAGAGCTTGATTTGAAGAGTTATAAGATTGATTGTCTTCAGGCAGAGTATGATTTGAAAAATGCTGTTTTGAATTTTAATCTTCAAAAGGTCCAATTAGATATACTTCTGAACCGATGATAAGGAGGTAAAATATGAAAAAATTTTTACTAATCATGATTATAATTTTAGGAATGCTGTCTACTATTTATTCTCAAAGTGTGAAGATTTTGACCTTTGATGAGGCAGTAAATATTGCTCTTCAGAATAATAAGGATCTTTTAGTGGAAAAGATAAATTTTGATAATGCTAATTTAGACTATGAGAATAAGAAGAAAGATCCTACTACTTTAGTACTCTCGTTAAAGCAATCGGAACTTTCTGCTAAACTTGGAAAGGTTAAATATGAGAATACAAAACTTCAAGTAATACAAAGTGTAAGAAGTGCTTATTTCTCAGTACTTGAAGCAGAAGCTCAGCTTAAGCTTCTTCAAAAACAATTGGATTATTATAAGGAGCAATTTAATGCTGTAAAGATAAAATATCAGGTAGGGAATGCTACAGCAGTAGATGTACAAGAAGCTGAGCTAAACTATCTCTCTGCTCAGAACAGCTTAGTGTCCGGAGAGAATTCTTTAAGCAATGCTTGGAGTCAATTTTGGCAAGTATTGGGGATCTCACCTATTGAAAACATTCAATTACAAGAACCTTCTTTAGTGACCTTCAATTTTAACTTAGATGAGTTATTTAATATAGCTCAAGAGAATCTTCCCAGTATTGTTCAAGCTAAGAATAATGTGGAACTTTATGAACTTCAGGTAAAACTTTATGACAATGACTATACACCTAAGGCAGATCTCATCTCTGCAAAGAATTCTCTGGACAGTGCCAAAATGACATTAGAACAGACTTTGAATAGTACAAAGCTTAGTATTTCTCAAAGCTTGGATCAATTAAATTTAAGTCTTAAAAATATTGAAATACAGCAGAAAAATCTTGATCTGGCTCAAGAAAACTACAAAATTGCTCAGATAAGATTTGATGCTGGGCTCATTACTAAGATTGACCTTATGAATACCGAGATCAATATAATAAGTGCGGAGAATGCCTGTTACTCTGCATTACATAATTACTGGAAAAACCTGGATACCCTTTCCATTGCTGTAGGAAAGGCTCTTTATGAAGGAGGAGAGGCTAAAAAATGAGGAAAAAACTAATATTTTTGATCCTTGGTATAATTATAGTTTTCTTTTTGGTATGGGTTTTTGTAGGTAGGACAAAGAATGATACTGTAAAGGAGACACTTTCCACATATACAGTAAAAAGAGGTGATTTACTTATAACTGTGTCTGGAAATGGAACATTAGAGGCTCAGAAAAGTCTTGAAATTTTGAGTAAAGTCTCTGGAACTGTCATATTTGTAGTAGAAGAGGGAAAACAAGTTAAAGAAGGGGAAGTTTTAGTGAAAATAGATCCTTCTGATTATAAAAATAGTTATGATCAAGCTTATATAACCTATAAAAATGCAGAGATTAATTATGAGCAAGCAAAATTAGACTATGAGACTCAGAAGAGGCAACTGGAGCAGAATCTTAAGGATGCTCAAATTACTAAGGATAATGCTCTTATTGAGTATAAACAGGCAGAGAAAAATTTGAATAGAACCCAAGAACTATTTAAAAAAGGTGTAGCTTCTCAGAGTGATCTTGATACTGCTGAAGTCACCTTTGAAAAGGCAAAAAATTCATATTCTCAAGCAGAGGCAAATTATCAACTTGCAAAATCAAATTATGATGCCAACTTGAAAACCCTAAATAAGAATTTAGAAGCTGCTAAGCTTTCTTTAGATAAAGCAAAACTTGAATTGTCAAATGCAAAAGCCAATTTAGATAATACTGTTATTAAGGCACCATTCTCAGGAATAGTGTCCAATGTAAGTGTAGTAGTTGGAGAGTATATTTCTGCAAGTAAATCTCTCCTGACGCTCCTTGATGCTAAAAATGTAGAGCTTAGCTTAGAAGTAGACGAAACCGATATTGGGAAGGTCTCTGTGGGACTTCCAGTTAAGGTTACTTTAGATGCCTTTCCCGACGATGAATTTGAAGGTAAGGTTATAAGAATTTCTCCTACAGCTACTATCTCAAACAATATTCCTATCTTTAAAGTGAGAGTAAGAATCCCAAATCCTGACCTTAAATTAAAGGTAGGTATGAGCGCTGATGGAGATATTGTTCTTCTTGAAAGAAAAAATGTTCTTTTAGTACCTCTTAAAGTAGTGAGAAGTACCGAAAGAAGAAGTTACGTAGAAGTATTGAAACAAAATGGAGAGATAGAACTTGTCAGGGTTACTTTAGGAGAGGATGATGGTATAAATGTTATAGTAGAAAGCGGACTTTCTGAGGGAGACCAAGTTGTTTTGTCTTATAGCTCTTCTACTAATAAAACTACAAGTGGTAATGCTCAAATAAGAGTTACAATTCCTGGCGTAGGTCCTGCTCCTAGGAGGTAGGTGGTAGGGAATGTTTGTAGAAATAGTAAAAATGGCTATTCATAGCTTTTCAACAGATAAGTTAAGGACTTTTTTAACTACCTTAGGTATTATTATAGGAGTTGCAGCAGTTGTGACGTTAATGGCTTTGGGAGAAGGTACTAAGGTTTCTATTGAAAAACAATTTACCTCTCTTGGGTCAAATTTGTTGACAGTTTTCCCAAGGCGTGGTAGGAATGTGGGACTTGTTAGAGGAGCCCCAGGAAGTTCTTTAACTAATGATGATTATGATGCTTTAGTTGAAGAGATTGATCCAAATAAAGTAGTTGCTATTGTCCCTTATGCCTCAAGGAATGTACAGGTTAAATATCTTGCAAATAATACCAATACGCAAGTTGTTGGAACTTCTCCTGAATATTTAAAGGTTAGGGAAATGAAAGTTGCAAATGGCTCATTTTTTACCGAAGAAGAGTATAGAGATAAGACAAAAGTTGCTGTTTTAGGATCCTCAGTAGCTGAAACGTTATTTGGAGAGAGTGACCCCATAGGGCAGAAAATAAAAATTGCAGGAATTAGTTTTAAGGTTATGGGAGTATTGGAATCTCAAGGGCAACTTGGAGGTTTTGCTAATCTTGATGATATGGTCTTTATTCCTCTCACTACTTTTCAAAGGAAAATTCAAGGAGGAAGATATTTAAATAATATATATATATCTGCAGTAAGTTCTGATGTTATGAATGACTTGCAAACTCAAATAGAGGAAATTATAAGAAGAAACCATAAAATTACTGATCCAGAGAGGGATGACTTTGAGGTACAAAACCAGCTTACAATTCTGTCCTCCCTTAATACTTCTATGCAGACTTTAACTTTGTTTCTTGCAGGTATTGCAGCAATCTCTCTTCTTGTGGGTGGTATAGGAATTATGAATATTATGCTGGTAAATGTAACAGAAAGAATAAAAGAGATAGGAATAAAAAAAGCAATAGGGGCAAAATCAAAATATATACTTTTTCAATTTCTTATTGAATCTATAATTGTCTCTGTGGCAGGAGGACTTGCTGGAATAGTTTTGGGGATTACTCTTACTCAATTGATTAAAGCTTTATCTGGACTTTCTGCTGTGATAACTATGTCTCCAATAGTTCTTGCTTTTTCAGTATCAGTTTTAGTGGGAGTATTTTTTGGATATTATCCTGCTCAAAGAGCTTCTAAATTAAATCCTATAGAGGCTTTAAGATATGAGTAGGAGGGAAATAAAATGAAAAGATACATTACACTTTCTGGTCTTTTAATATTTTCTCTTTTCTTATTTTCTTTTTCTTTGGTACAGACTCAGGCTCAAACTCCTCAGAGGAGAAGTTTTATGTCGGAAGAAGTGCAATACCTGACAAGGCTAATAAGAGATATAAGAGAGCTTGATAAAGATAAAAAAGTTGCTATTACGAAAGCTCAAGCTCAAAAGCTAATTCCTATCTTGCAAGAACTTGCTAAAACGAATTCTCTTCCTAAAAAGGAAGCAGATAAATTTATTAATAGAATAGAAGGAGTTTTAACAGATGCACAGATTATTTATCTTGATAAGCTTCAAATAGAAAGGCAGAAAAAAATGGAAGAGATGAATAAAAATAGAACTCAAGGGCAAAATAGGATTCAAGGACAGAATCAGACCCAATCAAATCAACAATGGAGAAATCAGCAGCCTTCAAATATTTCTCAGAAAGAGATGGAGGAGTTTCAGAAGTTTATGGAAGAATGGAGTAAGGGGAAGCCTTTGAATCCATTCTTCCATTTGAATATGTATAAAAAACAACTTACAGATTTAATAGAGTATCTTAAGAAAAAATGATTTGGAATAATAAAAAGATGATCTCCGTCTAAAAAAGAAAATGATGAAGGGATAAAATGGGAGGGTAGGAGATTATGAAGGTAGTTAAATATGTTGGAGCTCTTACCGTAATCCTTCTTATTTTGTTATCCTTAACTTTTGCTTATCAAGGGGGGACATTACAGAGGTCTTACCCAGAAAGAAATAGGATAATGCTTCAAGAGAAAGATAGGTTAATGGTTCAAAGAAGAGTAAAAATATCTCAGGAATTACAGGATCTTTTGAGGGAGAGGGATAGAATTACTGCAGAAATGCAACTTCTTTTGAGAGAAGAAGAAGTTAATACTGAAAATCTCCAGGGAAAGCTAAAAGCATTAAAAGAAGTTGAAGAAAAAATATTTTTACAGAAAAAGAATAATTTAATGAATGCTTTAGAAAAAAGCCTTTCTCTTACAAAGGAGCAAAAGGAGAAAGTTCAGGTAATACTTGAAAATAACTTAGAACAAATAAGGAATCTGAGGAATAATCTTAGAGAAAAAAATTTAGAGATGAGAGCTTTAAAAGTAGAAGAAAGTGATAAAGCAGATCAGCTTAAAGATGAGATTAAAGGAATTAGGAATGAAATAAGAAAAATTCAGAAAAATATGTGGAAAGAAATAAGAGAAATGCTTGATAGGGATCAGATTAAAAAACTTGATAGTATTTTATCAGGGTATAATAGATATGGTTTTAAAATTATTATACCTGGAAGGATGAAATTATGGATAAAGAGATAACTAATGTGGTAAAAGGAAAATACCCCCTTTCAACTCATTCCTCCCAGCTATCCCCCCTGGGCTGGGAGGAGAAAGATAAGCTTTCAGATCAGGCTCTGATATCTCTTATAAAAAATGGAGATAAAGATGCTTTTACTGTACTTGTAAAAAGATATGAAAAGAAAGTTTTAAATATTTTGTTTTTGCAGCTTGGGAGTAATCCGGAGCTTGAAGATTTAGCTCAAGAAGTATTTATAAAAGTGTTTAAAAATTTAAAGAATTTTAGAGGGGAAGCGAAATTTTCCACATGGTTATATCGTATAACAATAAATGTATCCTATGACTATAGAAGAAAAAACAAACAAGTTTATTCACTGGACACTCCCTTAAATGATGAAGAGGACGGCACTTTTGAAAAGTTTATTCTTGATGATGGAAAGGATCCCTTAGAGGAAGTTGAGAAAAGGGATCTTCAGGAAAAATTGAGAAAGATTATACAAGGTTTATCACAAGAATATCAAGAAGTTTTGATCCTTAGGGAATATGAAGGACTCTCTTATGAGGAGATAGCAAAGATATTAAATTGTCCAGTGGGTACTGTAGAATCAAGACTCTTTAGAGCAAGAGAGGAATTGAAAAAAAGATTTTTGAGGGAAGAGAACAGAGTATGAAATGTAAAGAGGCAAAGAGATTAATGTCATCTTATATAGATGGAGAGATATCCTCTTTAAAGAAGAGGGAGCTTGAAGAACATTTAGAGAAATGTATAAGTTGTAAAAAAGAGCTTTTGATTATGGAAGATCTACTTAAGAATCTTCATAGACTTCCTGAGATCTCGCCTTCAGAAAATTTCTCAGAAGTTGTTTGGGCGAAGTATCTTCTTGAAGAAGAGAAAAGGACAAGAAATTATAAAAAGCTATTTCTTGTTTTGGGCTTTGCAGTCTTATTCTTTAATATACTCTTTGTTGGTGAAAGAATTATTAACGAAATGTTCAAACCCTCTCAAGATGTTTACTCTTATTATGAAATTCACATTAAAACCAGTTCTTTTATACAAGATAGTTCCTTTGTAGATTTTGTTCTCTATAATAGGACAGGAAATGAATAATGAAAAGGTGTATCTTAATCTTAATAATGCTATTTTTATTAATCCCTATTGTCGCTGGAGATTCTTTAGAAGTTTTGAAAAATTTTTTGTTAAATGATGGAAAGGTTGCTTTTTCAGGAATAGAAGTCTCTATTCTTTATGATAAACCAGATTTTCCTAATATAAGTATTTATAAGGTTTTTTCTAATGGAAAACTTAATATAAGGAAAGAGTATCTTTCTCCACCTTCTCTTTTTGGTAGGATAATAGTGGATAATGGAAAATACCAATATGACTTTGACCCTGAGAAAAGAATGGTAATGATCTCCCCAACACAATTTTTTGGAGCTAATAAAGAAGAGATAGATAAAAGATGGGAACTCGTAAAAAAGAATTTTCTTATTAATTCAGAGAGAGAAGAAATATTCCTTGGGAGAAAGACTCATGTTATTCTTGTAATCTCCAAATATACCAAAAAGCCAGTTCTTAGGATGTGGATTGACGGAGAAGAATATTTACCGTTGAGAAAAGATAAATTTAATAGTGATGGAAATCTCATAGGAAAGACCATGTTTATGGAAATAAACTTTGATGCAAAAATTTCAGATTCTTTTTTTGAATTGGAATTCCTAAAAGACAGGAACATAAAGATAGAAGAAATGAGGTTAAAGGAGGAAAAAAAGCCAAAGAAGATTGATGCTCCTGTAAATCTTCCTCTTGGTTATACATTAGCCAAAATTTATATAGTTTTAGAAGAGAGAAACATAACATACTATTATAAATATACAGATGGTTTAAATGATCTTTCTCTATTTGTAAGTGATTATCCTTTTAGATTTCCAGGAAAACCAACTGAGATAGGAGATTTTGAAGTACTATACGATGCCAATATATTATGGAAATCTGTTTCTTGGAGAGATGGAAATAAGTTTTATCTTTTAATAGGGGATGTTCCTTATTCTTCTTTAAAAACTTTTATAGAAACTACTATTAGGAATAGGACATCTTAACTTAATTATTTACAAATCTTTTTAAGAAACAGACTCCTTTGCATTTTTTACAATCTCTCTTCCCATGTTCTACAATCAGAGCATGATATTCTTGGAACATTTGGTATATAGGAAATAAAGAATTATGAAAGATTTCCTGCCATTTCTCATAGGATAGAGAGAAATCTGCGATATTTAAACATGAGAAGATACTTTTTGTGTATTTATCAATAACGAAGATGGGTCTGTTTAAGACATAAAGGAGAATAGAATCTACGCTTTCCATTCCAAGTCCTTTAATACTTAAAAGAGACTTTCTAAGGTAATTTGTGGGATATAAATTCATTATCTCTATTTTTCCATCAAAATTTCCAAATAAAAAAAAGACAAAATTCTTTAATCTTTTTGCTTTGATTTTGTAAAATCCGCATGGACGAATAAAATAGGCAAGATCTTCTTCGGAGATCTCAAAAATGCTCTCGGGTGAAAGGAGAGATTCCCTTTTTAGATTTTCAATGGCTTTTTCTACATTTCTCCAGTTTGTAGCTTGAGTTAAAATAGCTCCTACGATTACTTCAAATGAGGTTTCTGCTGGCCACCAATATTGAGGTCCATATCTATAAAAGAGTAACTTAAAAATTTCCTCAATAATATTCAATGTCGGAAGTGTCTTACATCTATCATTACTAAAATTATGCCATTCTTTTCCGCAACTTCTATTACTTCATTATCTCTAATAGATCCGCCAGGTTGAATTACTGCTTTTATTCCATACTTTGCTGCAAGTTCTATGGAATCTGAAAAAGGGAAAAAGGCATCGGAAGCAAGATATGCCCCTTTAGCTTTTTCCCCTGCTTGTTCTAAAGCAATTCTTACTGATTGAACTCTATTCATCTGTCCTGCACCAATGCCCAGTGTCTGTTTGTTCTTAGTTACCACAATCGCATTGGATTTTGTATGTTTTACTACTTTGAGAGCAAAAAGGAGTTCTTCTAAATCCTTTTCATCAGGTTTATGAGAAGTCTTCACCTCGTATTTATCTAATAGTATTTTATTGAAATCTTGTACTAAAAACCCTCTTCTTAAAGTTTTTATCTCAAAGGAATTTTCTTGTGCATTTTCTTTAGATATAAGTACTCTCAAGTTCTTTTTTTTACTTAGTAGTTCTTTTGCTTCATCAGTTATATCAGGTGCTATTACCACCTCAAAAAAAGATTTTGTTATTTCTTTTGCAGTTTCCTCATCAAGTTTAAAGTTGCAGGCTATAATTCCTCCATATGCTGATACAGGATCACTTTCAAAAGCTTTTAAGAATGCATTTTGAGGCTCGTTATCAGACGCTACACCACAAGGATTATTGTGTTTTATTATTGCTACTGTAGGTTCCGAAAATTCTTCTACTAAATTCCAAGCAGAATCCATATCTGTAAGGTTGTTAAAAGATAACTCTTTCCCTTGTAGCTTTATCCAAGGGATATCTTGACAAGGAAGAGTATAAAAACCTGCTTTTTGTTGGGGATTTTCTCCATATCTTAGATCTAATCTTTTTATAAGATTTAGATTTATATTTTCCTGTACGCCTTCTAAAAGGTACGAGCTTATGATTCCATCATACTCATTTGTTATAGAGAAAGCTTTTATTGCCATTTTTCTTCTAAAATTTACATCATCTTTACCTGATTTTAAATATTCAATTACTCTTGCATAATCTTCGGGGGATGACACTACAAGTACCCAAGGGAAATTTTTGGCTGCAGCACGAAGGAGACTAACACCACCAATATCTATATTTTCTAATGCTTCTTCTAAATTAACTTCTTTTTTAGAGATTACTTTTGAAAAGGGATATAAATTACAAACCACAATATCTATAAGAGGAATATTCTCTTTTTTTAACTCTTCTAAATCCTCCTTTTTATCTCTTCTTGCTAAAATTCCTGCAAAGATTTTAGGATGAAGAGTTTTTACTCTTCCCCCAATTAATTCTTTGAATCCGGTATATTCAGATACTTCAGTAACATCAAATCCCTTTTCTTTTAAATATTTAGCTGTAGAAGAGGTGGCAAGAATATTAAATCCTTGGTTTTTTAATTCTTCGCAGAGATCTTCTATGTTATTTTTGTCATAGACACTGACAAGGGCGAAAGGCATCTAATAAAAACCTCCTTATTTTATTGCTTTTTAAATTCTTCAGGATTTAATTCCTGTAGAAGTTTTGTAAGTTCCTCTTCAGCACTATATTCCTCAACAAATCCAGCATTTTCTAAAATTTGAGAGTCTACAAATATGGGAGAATCTGTCCTAAGAGCGAGTGCCATAGCATCAGAAGGACGAGAATCTATTTCAAAGACTTTATCATTACTAATGAGGTAGATGGTTGCATAGAAAGTATTTTCTTTTAAAGAATGAATAAATACTTTATCTACTTTAACATTTAAAACTTCTAAAATATTTTTTATAAGGTCATGAGTTAGAGGTCTTCCTATATCAATCTTTTCAATAGCAACAGCAATAGCGTTTGCTTCAAAGGGTCCTATCCATATAGGAAGAATTCTTTTGCCTTCCTTTTTTTCTTTTAAAAGCACTACAAACTGGTTGGTCTGAGGATCCATGCTTAACCCTACCACATAAACCTCTACCATCATAAAATTCACCTTCTTTCTGGTAGATGTATACTTTAATCTTAACCCAAATATTACCCTTTGTAAATTCATGTGATATAATTCTAATCCATAATGAGAGAAGAAAAGAATGAGCTTAAAGGTGTATTAATCTTGCTATTGGTAACTCTTATTTGGGGTAGTACTTTTTCTTTTTCTAAAATAGCTCTTTCATATCTATCTCCATTTTTACTTCTTTTTTTACGTTTTTCTTTAGGAACTTTATCTTTGTTATTTTATCTTCTTATAAAGAGACAGAGAATTGATATCAATCTTCCAGGTTTTTTATTAGGGATGATAAATTTTCTTGCTATTGCTCTTCAAACCATAGGGCTTAAATATACAACTGCTACAAAGACTGCTTTTATTACTGGACTTTCTGTGCTTATGGTGCCTTTTTTAGAATGGTGTATTCTGAAAAATAAGATTTACTGGAATGTGTGGCTTGGAGTTTTTTTAGGCTTTTTAGGTTTGCTCCTTTTAACAGTAGATTTTTCTAAGCTTAACACTATAAATTTAGGAGATCTTTTAGTTTTTCTATGTGCTATCTTATATACTATTCAGATAGTTTACATCGCTTATATGGTTAGTAAAAACTCTGCTTTGGATCTTGCTTTTTCAGAACTTCTATTCACTTCTATATTTTCTCTTATTTTTTATCTTATTTTAGAATCAAGGAATTTTCCTATTAATTATTTCCCTGAGTTTATCTTTCATATACTGTATTTAGGTATTATAGCTACATCTTTTGCTCTTACCCTTCAACTGGTAGGTCAAAAATATTTATCTCCTACAAAATCTGCTCTTATTTACAATTTAGAGCCTGTTTTTGCTTCAATCTTTGCTATTTTTCTTCTTTCAGAAAAGCTTAAAATAACTCAATGGATAGGAGCATCTTTTATATTAATTGCACTCTTTATCTCTATGTACGATCCTTCCCAAGATATTTTGAAAAAGGAAGGGTAGAAGAAAGTAAAAAGGTAAGGATAGAATTTATCCCTGCCTTTATCAGATTGAAAGGTATTATTGCAGGAAGAATCAAAGCTAAAACAGTACTTCTTGGTGTTCCAAGGTAAAAAGGAGTAAATATTATATTGGCAATAGCCATGATTAGAGCCATGCTAATTGTGCCTGCTAATAAAGGTAATGCCATATTTTTTGTTTTTCGGAATAAAATACCTGCTACAGTGATAAAAGTTCCTGTAGCTAAAAAGTGCATTAAAGCTCCTATAGGTCCTCCTTGTCCTGTAAATACTGCTGTTAATATAGCTACGATTGATGTAGCAAGAATTCCTTCATATGTTCCTGAAAATAATGATATCAAAAGTAGGGGAATATCTCCTGGATCATAAAGAAGATATGGCGCCTGAGGTAAAATAGGAAAGTATATAGTAGTTGAAAGGATTAAAGAGAGAGCAGTTAGTAGAGAAATGGTCACTAATTTTTTTGTGTGCACTTTATTAATCCTCCTTCTTTCATCCGGACTATACCGTCGGCTCTGGATTCTCACCAGATCGGCAAGCTTTTACTTGCTCGCAGGCTTTGTATCTCTTTTAGAAGATACTTTACTGCCGGTAGGGAATTGAGAGGCTTTTTATTTGCCTCTCTCACCCTGCCCTGAAGGCAGTACTTTGTTCAAAAATATATCATCCAAAGGTATTTTTGTCAAAAAATTTAATAAGTAGATAGCTCTGAAGGATAGGCTACTAAGCCTACAGTACCAGGACCTGCATGCACACTTAAAGCAGCCCCAAGTTTTTCACTTAAGATTTCCTTTACGTTAAAGCGTTTTAAGACCTCTTCTTTTAATTTTGAGACTTCTTCAATTGCATTTGCATGTACAAACCCAATATTTATTGGGAATTTATTTTTAAAAAAGTCATATGTATGAGAAGCGATCTTTTGATATGCTTTTGTCCTTCCTCTTTCTTTATCAAGAGCATAAATTACACCATTGTTATCTATAGAAATAATAGGGTTTATGTTGAAGACTTCTGCTAATAAATATTTGGCTTTTCCTATTCTTCCTCCTGCTGCAAGATACTTAAGGGTATCGTTAGTAAAAGCATGAAATAAATTTTCTCTTATTTTCTTAATCTGTTGGAGAGTTTGTGATACATTCCATCCCTTTAGAGCTGCTTTTGCTGCTTCTATAGCTAAAAACCCTGTGCCAAGAGTAACACTTTTGGAATCGTAGACTTCTATTTCATAGTTAGGATTTTCCTCTTTTAAAATATTTTTAGCGGTATTTGCAGACTGAAAAGCACCACTGCCCCAAGATGTCATATGGATGCTCAGTACAGATTTCCCAGTAGCAAGAATTTTTTTGAAAGCTTCATAGTATTCTCCTACTCCAGGACATGCAGTTTTTGGATATTTTCCATCTTGAGCCTCTTCCATAGATTTCCATATATCCTCAGGTTCTATATCTATCTTCTCTTGATAGGAATTTCCATTAACATAGACATAATAAGATATAACATTGATATCAAATTCTTTAAGTATGTCTTTAGAAAGATCCGAAGTAGTATCGGTGACTACGCTGAATTCTGCTTCTTTAGCCATGATAAACCTCCATAGAAATAATTTGAGTAGTATACTACAAATTCAAAAAGATTAAAAATTTTTTCTTTACTTTTCTTTCTTATAAAGGTATAATCTTACTTGTAAAAACGTTTTCTTTAAAGGAGGTTGAAACATGGAGGAAAAAGTAATCAACAAAAAGGTAAGAGAAGTTCTTGAGAAAATGACCATTGAGGAAAAGATAGCACAACTTCAGGCAATTCAAGGGAGACAGTTATTAGATGAAAATGGAGATTTCTCTGAAGAAAAAGCTGAAAAGTATTTAAAGCATGGTATTGGGCAAATTTCAAGACTCGCAGGAGAAAGAGGTATTACTCCTGATAAGGCAGTGAAGGTTCGTAACAAAATCCAGAAGTATTTAAAGGAAAAAACAAGGCTTGGAATTCCTGCAATTATTCATGAAGAGTGTCTAAGTGGATATCTGGCAAAGGATGCCACTGTATTTCCTCAAGCAATAGGTATGTCAAGTACTTTTGAACCTGAACTTATTCAAAAGGTAACTGATATTATAAGAAAACAGATGAAAGCAGTAGGAGTGCATCAAGGACTTTCTCCGGTATTAGATATCCCAAGAGATCCTCGCTGGGGAAGGACAGAGGAAACTTTTGGAGAAGATCCTTATCTTGTCTCCAGAATGGCAACAGCATATGTGAAAGGACTCCAAGGAAAAGATTGGAAGGAAGGAATTGTAGCAACTATTAAACATTTTACTGCGTATGGAATTTCTGAAGGAGCAAGAAACCTTGGTCCTGCAAAAATTGGAGAGAGAGAATTAAGAGAAGTTTTTCTCTTTCCTTTTGAGGTAGCAGTGAAAGAGGGACAGGCAGGATCTCTAATGAATGCTTATCATGAGATAGATGGTATTCCTTGTGCTTCTTCTAAATTTCTTTTGACAAAGATTTTAAGATGGGAATGGGGTTTTAAAGGATTTGTAGTTTCTGATTATGCTGCAGTGAGAATGCTGGAGAATTTTCATAGGGTAGCAAAGGATACAAAAGAAGCAGCAGTGCTTGCTCTTGAGGCTGGCATTGATGTTGAACTTCCTGAGATTGACTGCTATGGAGAGCCTCTTCTTCAGGCGGTAAAAGAGGGTTTAATCTCGGAAGAGGTTATAAATACTTCTGTAGAAAGAGTTTTGAGAGCTAAAATTCTTCTTGGAATATTTGAAGAAGAGGAAAAAGATCCTCAAAAAGTGTTTGAATTTTTTGATACAAAAGAGGATAGAGAATTTGCAAGAGAGGTAGCAAGAAGATCTATAGTACTTCTTAAGAATAATGGTGTACTTCCTCTCTCAAAAAATCTTAAATCTATCGCCATAATAGGACCTAATGCTGATAATCCAAGAAATTTGCATGGAGATTATAGCTATACAGTACATATTCCATCAGTAGCGCAGACATTAGAAGGGAAGAGAGTAGTAGAAGAAACTGCAGTGAAGACAGTAAGTATCTTAGAAGGTATTAAAAACAAAGTATCAAAAGATACTGAAGTTCTTTATGCAAAAGGATGTGAGATTGTTGGAGATTCAAAAGATGGTTTTACAGAGGCAATAGAGATCGCTAAAAAGGCAGAACTGATAGTAGCAGTAATGGGAGAAGAAAGTGGACTTTTCCATAGAGGAATCTCTGGAGAAGGTAACGATAGAAGTGATTTGAAACTTGCAGGTGTACAAGAAGAACTTTTGAAAGAACTTCATAAACTGGATAAACCAATAGTACTTGTTCTTGTGAATGGAAGACCTCAAGCTATTAAATGGGAGAGTGAAAATATCTCTGCTATATTAGAAGCCTGGTATCCTGGAGAAGAGGGAGGAGATGCAGTAGCAGATGTTATTTTTGGAGATTATAATCCATCGGGCAAACTTCCTATATCTTTCCCTGCCGAATTAGGGCAAGTGCCTATTTACTACAATAGAAAGCCATCTTCCTTTAATGATTATGTAAGTTCTTCTTCTAAGGCTCTGTATCCCTTTGGACATGGACTTTCTTATACTACTTTTGAATATAGTAATCTTGCAATCTCGCCTGAAAAAGTAAATGCCTTAGAACCTATAGAGATAAGCTTTAAGATAAAAAATACTGGTAAAATGGCAGGAGAAGAAGTAGTACAGTTATATATTCGTGATGAAGTATCAAGTCTTGAAAGACCTATTAAAGAATTAAAAGGTTTTAAAAAGATACATCTAAATCCTGGAGAAGAAAAGAAGGTAGTCTTTAAGCTTTATCCAGAACAATTAGCTTTTTATGATGAGTTTATGAGATTTATAGTAGAAAAAGGAACCTTTAAGGTGCTAATTGGAAGTTCTTCTGAAGATATAAGACTTACAGGAGAATTTGAAGTGAGAGAAACAAAGATTATTACCGAAAAAAGAAAGTTTTCAAGCGAGGTTATAATAGGATAGCTTTTTGGAGAGGGGAAATCTCCCCTCTCCAAATCTTTTATTTTACTGTGTCATCATAGCTCCATCCCATAATATCGTAAAGCTTTCTCCTTCCTTCTTTATCCATTTCAAGCTCTTTTTTTGAGTACATAGCTACTTCATAGGCTTTTTCTCTTGGTACTACGACTACCCCATCTCCGTCTGCTACGATTACATCTCCAGGATTTACAATAACACCTTCTATATTTACAGGTATATCCATAGCATCAAACTGAAGTCTTCCTATAACTGTTTTCTGAGAGATAAATTTACACCAGAAAGGAATTTTTTGTAAAATTAATTCATCAGTATCTCTTGGTCCACCGTTGGTCATATATCCTACTGCGCCCTTTGAAAATCCAGAAAGTGAGTTATTTGAACCCATAAGTCCTGAATCTACACTACTCTGATCTATAACGATAAAATCTCCTTTTTGTATTTCACTAATCCATGGATATATACATATATTGTTGTAATAATATCCCATCCATTCTGCATATTCCTTTGGGGTAAGTTTTGGAATCTCCCCTTTATAGGGTAGATATCTTACAGTTTTTGCAATCCCTGTAACTCTTGTTCTAAATAAAGGTTTTATAGTATATGGTATACTGCAGTAGTGGTGTAAAAGTAGATAATCAAGTCCATCTCTTACATCTGCTACTCTTAATCCCTCAAAAAATTTAAGTAACTCTTGGTTCTCTTTCTCATTAAATTTCATTTATTTTACCTCCTGAATGTAAAATACATTTCTTTCATCAGGATATCTTTTTAAATCAAAATTGTTTAATGTTATTAGTACAAACTCTGCAAGGTAAAGTACCTCTGAATCATACTCTAAATGTCCTGAATATGTATTTTTCAAATCTGATGCTACAAAGTGAAGATGTGGTTCATAATCAAGGATTAAACCTTGTGTAGATGAAAGTTCTATGGGACCTTCAATAACAATAAATTCATTCTGGGGATTATATTCTGTAGTTAAAATTCTGTGATATCTTATTCTACTAAGGGTACCTATACCATTTATTACACATGTGTTTTTTATGCTATTATCTTTAAGATAAGTTATAATACTTTCTAGAAGAAGTTCTCCAGGTTCAATATTAAATATTATAAGATCATTATTGGTTGCATACTGCTTTTTGAAAACTTGCATATTACCTCCCTGATGATATGGTTTTTGATAATAATCATAACAATGTAATTATTTTAAGTCAATAAAATATTGACTTTAAAAGATGATTATGATACCTTTATTAAAAAGTGGTCTTTAAATGGTATTTTATAGGGGTAAGGTATTACAATGATGAAGATCTCTCCATTAAGAAAAGAAAAAATGAAAGAAGAACTATTAAAATTCATAGAGGAAAATAGGAAAGATGAGTATGTAAAAATGCCATCTGAAAGGGAACTTTCTGAGAATTTTGGAGTGAGTAGAACTACTATACGTTCTGCTTTAAAGGAATTTATAAATAAAGGACTTTTAGTACAATTTCAAGGAAAGGGAACATATATAACGCCTAAGCCTAAGGAGAAAAATATAAATATTATAACCTCTCCAGATATAAGAAGTGATGATCCTTTTTATACGAAGTTTTTTTTAGAACTAACCCGAATTGCTACAAAAGAGAAGATAAAAATTGCTTTTTTAAATCTGGAAAGTTTACCGGGAGATTCTCAAGATTCTCCATTGATAATGATTGGACTTATTGAGGAATCTTTTATAGAAAAATTAAGACAAATATATAAGACGCTTATATCTATAGAACAATATTTAACTCATGATGAGATAATACAGATCTCAATAGATGATTATCGGATGGGATGGGTTGCCGCAGATACATTAATAAATTATGGGTATAGATATTTAATTCATATGGCAGGTCCTGAAAAATATACAGCTCCTTATCTAAGAAAGATTGGATTTTTAGATCGTGTAAATAAAGAAAAAGGGGTGGAGCATCAAATTATAGAAGGAAAAATGAACTGGAACTCAGGTTATCTTTTGGGTAAAAATATTATTGATATATATGACGATGTAAATGAACCATTAGGGGTATTTGCTGCAAATGATTGGATGGCTATCGGCTTGATTCAAAGATTGAGGGAAGGGGGAATTAGAGTAGGAGAAGATATTAGTATAATAGGTTGTGATGATATTCCCCTTTCAAAGGAGATTGTGCCTTCTCTTACCACCTTTAAGTGGAATATAGAAGGAATTATTAAAGAGATTATCCATTTAGTTAATGATATATATATAGGAAAAAATACTTTAAATAAAAGAGTATTATTGTCGGCTCGCTTAATTGTTAGAGAGTCTCTTGTTAAAAGATAGCTTTTTAGGGGTTGACAAATAGGTGTAAGAATAGTGTATAATAAGAATGGTATTTAAATGGTTTGAAAATGGTATAAATAGGGAGGTGAAATCGTAATTAAAAATTTCCTATCAATTAAATTTTTAGAAAGGGGGATTCTTATGAAAAAATTCAAGGTATTTGTGTTAGTTTTAATGCTTACTTTGATAGGTTTAAGTGTAGCTCAGACTTCTAAAATTACTATCTGGTGCTCCGAGAAACAGGTAGAGATACTGCAAAGATTAGGTGAAGAGTTTAAGGCGAAATATGGCGTCAGTGTGGATGTTCAATATGTAGAATTTGGCTCTATAAAATCTAATTTTTTGACTGCAGCTCCTCAAGGTAAAGGAGCAGATATAATTGTAGGAGCTCATGATTGGGTAGGAGAGCTCGCAGTTAATGGGCTTTTGGAACCTATTCCATCATTTAAGGACCAGAAAAACTTCTATGATACAGCTCTCAGCGCTTTTACTTATGGTGGAAAACTTTATGGCTTACCTTATTCTATGGAAGCTATTGCTTTAATTTATAACAAGGATTATGTTAAATCTGCTCCAAGAAGTATGGATTCATTGATTACAACTGCTAAGAGAGTAAACACCGCATATAAGGGAAAAGTAAGGGGATTTGTAACAAGTGCTGCTGAATTTTATTATGTAGCTCCTGTTTTATTTGGCTTTGGTGGATATGTATTTAAAGATACTCCAAAGGGACTTGATGTAACTGATATTGGACTTGCAAATCCTGGAGCAATAAAGGGAGCAAAACTTTGGAAGAGATTTATAGATGAAGGTCTTTTAACCTCTGGAGATAATTATCAGATAATGGATTCTATGTTCAAGGAAGGAAAAGCAGCAATGATTATAAATGGTCCATGGGCAGTAAAAGACTATAAGGATGCAGGTATTAATTATGGAGTAGCAGCAATTCCTGAGGTTGAAAAAGGTAAGCCTGCAAAGCCTTTTGTAGGGGTTCAGGGATTTATGATTAATTCAAAATCCCCAAATAAAGTTCTTGCAAGAGATTTTCTTACCAACTTTGTAGCCACAAAAGATACTATGTATAAGATATATTTAGCAGATCCAAGATTGCCATCAAGAAAAGATGTTCTTCCTCTTGTGAAGGATAACCCAGATATTCTTGGATTTACAAAGAGTGCCTCCAATGGAATTCCAATGCCTAATGTTCCTGAGATGGCAGCAGTTTGGGGAGCTATGAATGATGCTCTGAACTTAATTATTAATGGAAAAGCAACCCCAGAAGATGCTCTTAATAATGCAGTAAAAACCATACAGGCTCAAATCAAAAAGTAAGTAATAATTTGAAGGGTCCAAAGGAATTTCCCCTTTGGACCCTTTTTATATTATTTAGGAGGGGATAAACTTTGACTAAGATTATAAAGGTTCTTTTATGGCTTCTACTTGCTATAATGAATGGAATTTTCCTTTTTTCAGGAGTTTATCTTATTCAAAATTCCTATTATGAACTTGGAATCATTCTTCTTGCTGCACTTTTTTTAATAGACTTTTTTATTTTTAATCCTAAAGCTTATCCCTATAGATATACAATTCCTGCTCTTATTTTTCTTTTTTTACTGGTTTTATATCCCATATACTTTACTATTAAGACAGCCTTTACTAATTATGGCACAGGGCATATCTTTACAAGACAAGAAGCACTTGAGAGACTTCTTTATGATCCAAATTACACCTATGTAGTAAATGAGAAGCCTGTAGACTTTAAGATCTTTAGTGTTTTTGAAGATTCAAAGCCTACCGATGATTTTTTGATAGTATTTGATATAGATGGAAAACTTTATATTGGTGGTATGCCTATTCCTACAAAACAGAGAGGAAGAGAGATCCTTCTGAGAGAAGGGAAGCTTTCCCAAATTAATTCTAAAGAAATAAGTTTAGAAGGGAAAATTTTTAAGATAGGTACTTTTCCAGCCTCCATTAAGGATATAAATCGTATTGTTTCTTCAGATAAATTTTATGTTCCTCTATATGCTTTAGAAGATGCCAGTTTAGAAAAGAATACTTATTATTTTACCCTGCTTATTCAGAAATACCTTGTAAATACTGAGTATTCAGACCCTAATTCGGGTAGGGTCTTAGGTGTTAAAGTAGATACTGATGGTAGATGGAAATTTTTCTTTGTGGAAAAGCTCTACAGGCTTACTTATAGAGAGATGCAAGAAAATGGGAAAAACGTCCAGAAGCTTGTGATTGTTAATACAAAAACAGGGAAAACTTTAACTGAAGATAAAGGTTCTTTCTATGATATAGATAAAAATGGAGACCAGGTATTTTTGATTGGATATACAACTTTTGTTGGCTTTGAAAATTTTTTGAGGATATTCACTGATGAAAGAGTTTCTGGACCTTTTATGAGTATGTTTATCTGGACTATTCTATGGGCACTATTCACTGTATTCTTCTCTTTCTCTATAGGACTTGTTTTTGCTTTAGTATTGAATAATAAGAAATTAAAAGGAAGAAATGTTTATAGAACTCTTCTCATTATACCTTGGGCAGTTCCTTACTTTATCTCAGTTTTGACATGGAAAAATGGTATCTTCAATGAAACTTACGGAATACTTAATAAAATATTTCTTCCTTTTTTAGGAATGAATTCTATAAAATGGTTTAATGATCCATTCTGGGCAAAGGTTGTTTGTATTATTGTCAATACCTGGCTTACTTTTCCGTATATGATGACTATTTCTTTAGGTGCTCTTCAATCTATTCCTGAGGAACTTTATGAAGTATCAGCTATAGATGGAGCGGGTAGATGGGAGAAATTTCGGTATATAACCTTTCCATTGCTTCTTACAGTAGTGACGCCTCTTCTTATAAGTAGTTTTGCTTATACTTTTAATAACTTTACTCTTATATATCTATTGAACTCAGGAGGACCTCCTATGGTGGGTGCTACCACTCCTGCTGGTCATACAGATATATTAATCTCTTATGTTTATAAGCTTGCTTTTGAAGGTAGAGGACAGGAATTTGGCTTTGCCAGTGCTATCTCTATTCTCATATTCTTCTTGGTTGCAGGTATAAGTCTATTGAACTTTAAGATCTCTGGAACCTTTGAAGAAGTAAGGGGTGAATAAAAAATGGTAGGGAGAAAAAGATATATTTTTACTCACATAATTCTGTGGATTTTAATACCAATAATTCTTTTTCCTATCATCTGGGTAGTATCTACCTCTATAAGAAGAGATGAAGCTGCTTTTTCTACGAAGCTTTTTTCTTCAAGATTAACCTTGCAAAATTATAAGGACTTAGTAGCTCCTGAGAAGAATATGCCTGTTTTAGCACAGGAATTGCAAAATCTTATTCTGAGAACTCCCCCCTATGATACCTGGGAAAAAGAAAAATTAGAGGGGGAGATTTCTAAGGATATACAAAGTTTAAAAAGTTACTTAAAAGAAACACAAGATAAATATGGGAATGCTAAAAACTCTTTTGATCATGTAAATACTACACTTTTTTCAAAGACAGATGAGATAAAAGAAAGAACTTTATCTATATTAACAGAATTGAAAGATTATTTGGAAAAAAATCTTCCTACAGAGGGGCAGAATGTTGAACATTTGAAGATAGTACTATATAAATTTCTTTCTAATGAAAGTTATAATTCTCCGATATTTCTTTATTTAAAAGAAGATCTTGAGAAAGTTTTGGGCTATAAAATTACTTCTTATGAAGATTATAAAAAGGCTATTTCTGAGCTTAATAAAGCATATGAGAAATCTTTTGGAAGTTTAGAATTTAAGTTTTCTCATTTAAAAATGGAAATAGCTGAAAATTATGCAAAGTATGAGGTATCAAAAGAAAGATATGAAAAACTACAAGAAGATATTCTTTCTATAAATGAAAAACTTAATTCAGAAATTAAACCTGAAATAGCGATAGTTTTAGAGAAAGTAAAAAATGCAGGTAATATAAAGGATACAAAAATTACCACAGTATTATCTAAAGATATATCTAATAATCCTCTTATTTCAAAGTCTATAAAAACCACACGTTTACTTATAGAAAAGTTGGATAGATATCCTGATCTTTATGAACTAAATGAGGGCTTGAAAGAAATCTTGAGTTATCTAAAGAATCATGGGGGCAGTTTCCAGAATAATTTAGTTTCTTTATCGGTAGCTGTAGAAAATTTAAATGGAAAGATTTCACCACTTCTTGCTAAATTAGAGAAAAATATTGGAGCAATTCAGGAAGAAGAAAGAAAACTTGCTTCTTTAAAACGACAGAATGAATTCCTTGAGATGCAAGAAGAACTCCTTCAAGATGAGATAGAAGAGCAGGAAGAAAATTTAACTCCTACTACTAAACTTGAATATATCAATATTTTTATCAGAAAATTGGAAGAAAAAATAAATACTATAGAGAATAAGACAGATTTAACTGATATTGTAAGTTATTGTGCTCCGATGGAAGTGGAATTTAGAGATTTTGCTACATCCTATATATTAGATTTTGGTAGAGATAATCTGGTTGCTAAAATTGAAAATACTGCAGATAGGTTAAAATGGTTTAATGATTATAATACTTTTTTAGAGAAATTTAATTTATTTTCTAAGAACCTAAGTAGTATTATGGAAAAAATTAGTAGCTTAACTTCAGATTTTGAAAGTAAATGGGAAAATCTTCTTAATGCCTCTTTAAATAATGAAAAAGTATATATTACAGAATTAGATGAGCTTTACAATATTATAAAAACTGATTATTTGAACTTAGTAAGTTCAAATATGAATATTGTTTCTAAAAAAACAGAAGATTTAACGGATTCTATACCATATGAAGAGGTTAAGGGAGATCTTAATTACATAGATGGAGAGCTTTTTAGAGTTGATCAGATATGGAAACAAAAGACTAAACATTATTTCTTGAGATGGGTTAGAAATTCTATAGTAGTGGCAGGTATTGCTGCTATTATTACTACTTTAATATGTTCTCTTGCTGCGTATCCTTTTAGCAGAATGAGATTTTGGGGAAGAAGATATGGTATTCTTTCTCTTCTTCTTATTCAAATGTTTCCAAGTGCAGTATATATGATTGCTATATATAGTATGTTAAATCTTTTAGGAAAGTTCATTCCTGCACTTGGTCTGGATACTCTAAGTGGACTTACCTTTGTTTACTTAGGGAATATTGCTTATAACATGTATTTGATAAAGGGATATTATGATACTATTCCAGACTCTCTTGAAGAATCTGCTATGATAGATGGTGCTACAAGGTTCCAGACTTTTTATAAGATAGTTGTACCTCTTGCAAGACCTATTCTTACTGTAGTAGTAATTCTTACATTTATGAATATCTTTAATGAATTTATCTTTGCCCGAATACTATTGCAGGATGCTAAGAATTATACATATGCTGTAGGATTATGGACTTTCTCTACTGGTCCATATCAAACAGAATGGGGTCTTTTTACAGCTGCAGCTCTTTTAGGAATGTTACCTATGACAATACTTTTCATATCTCTTCAGAAGTATATTGTAAATGGACTTACACAAGGTGCTGTGAAAGGTTAAGTTATAGTGAGGAGGAGAGAAAATGATAAAAAAAGTTTATTATTATTTAGGTTTAGTTATTTTGATGGGGGCATTAATATTGATAATGAGTGGATATAGCCAAGATAAAATAATAGTTAATCCTATTGAGAATCTCTCTCCAGATTTTATAAAAGGTGTAGATATATCTATGCTTTATGAGATAGAATCTAATGGTGGTAAGTTCTATGACAATGGTGTAGAGAAAGATGCACTGCAGATTCTTAAGGATCATGGCGTAAACTGGGTAAGAGTGAGGATATGGAATGATCCTACCGACGAAAATGGGAAACCTCTTGGAGGAGGAAATTGCGATTATATAAAAATGACAAAACTTGCTAAGAGAGCAAAGGATCTGGGAATGAAAGTTCTTGTGGATTTTCATTATAGTGATTGGTGGGCTGATCCTGGAAAGCAGGAGAAACCAAAGGCTTGGAAAAATCTTAAGGGAACAAGTTTAGTGAATGCAGTTTCAGACTTTACCTATAAAACTCTTAAATATATGAAAGACAACAATGCTTTGCCTGATATGGTGCAACTTGGAAATGAGGTAAATAATGGATTTTTATGGCCTGATGGGAAACTTATTGGTGATGATGTGGGAGGTTTTGAGGGATTTGTAAAACTTTTTAATGCAGGAGCAAAATCTGTAAGAAGGGTTAGCAAAAATATCAAAATTGCTATACATCTTGCAGAAGGGGGTAATAGTAGTTTATTTAAATGGTTTTTTGGAAATATTATGGGAATGAAAGTGGACTTTGATGTGATAGGAGTTTCCTATTATCCTTACTGGCATGGTACTCTGGATGAACTTAAAGCAAACCTCAATGATATTGCAGAAAGATATGGAAAAGAAATAGCTATTTTTGAAACTGCTTATGCTTGGACTCTTCAGGATGTTGATGGACATCCTAATATTTTTGGTGGAGATCTGGAGATGATAGGAGGATATAAGCCTACTATTCAAGGGCAAGCAACTGCGCTAAGAGATATAATGGAAGTTATATCACAGATTCCAGATAATAAAGGACTTGGTATATTTTATTGGGAAGGGTGTTGGATCCCAGTAAAAGGAGCAGGCTGGAAAGCTGGAGAAGGAGATCCTTGGGAAAACCAAGCCTTCTTTGATTTTAATGGTAATGTTTTACCTTCTCTTGATGTGTTTAATCTTGTTTACCATAATAGTTATGTGAAGCCAGAAGTTAGAGAAGTTCTTTCTTCAATAAATATTAAAATCTCTACTGGAGAGATCCCAAAACTTCCTGAGAAAGTAAAGATTTTATTTAGTGATGATTCTATAAGAGCTCTCAATGTAAAATGGGAAGAGATAAAGGGAGAGCTTCTTGCAATACCTGGAGAGTTTAAGGTAAAGGGTATGGTAGGAGATGTGGGTATAGAAGTATATGCTAATATTACAGTTGTAGGGGAGAAAAATTATATTCAAAACCCGAGTTTTGAGTCTGGACTTCTTGATCCATGGATTGTAGAAGGGAATAAAGATGCTGTAAAAGTACAAAAGGCAAGCCCTCCTCAAAATGCAAAGTCAGGAGAATATGCTGTAAACTATTGGCTTGATAAACCTTTTAAGTTTGAAATGTACCAGGTTGTAAAGGGGCTAAAACCTGGTACCTATAAAGTGAGTTTTTGGATTCAAGGTGGTGGAGGAGAAAATTTATTGAGACTTAAAATAAGTGAATATGGTGGCGAGGATAAAATATTAGATATTATAAATACTGGATGGGTAAAGTGGAGTAATCCTACCATAAGCGGGATAAATATAACTACAGGACAGATAAAAATAAGCGTAATAGCAGATGGAAATACAGGTAATTGGGCATGGATTGATGATTTTGAGCTTAAGGAGGAAGAGTAACAAGTATAGTATTATTGAAGGAGGGGGGGTAAAGATATGAAATATAAAGAAGTTACCATGGAAGCTCAGAAGAGTATTGCACTTATCGCTCATGATAACAAAAAAAATGAGCTTTTAGAGTGGGCAAAATTTAATCAAGGGACTCTTTTAAAACATAAATTATATGCTACTGGTACTACAGGGGAGATTCTTGAAGAAGAGCTGGGGCTTCCTATAATAAAACTTCAAAGTGGACCTCTTGGTGGAGATCAACAGATTGGTGCTAAAATTACAGAGGGGGAAATTGACTTTCTCATCTTTTTTTGGGATCCATTAGAACCATTACCTCATGATCCAGATATAAAAGCACTTCTTAGGGTTGCTGTAGTTTGGAATATCCCTGTAGCTTGTGATAGAGCTTCTGCTGATTTTCTTATTTCCTCGCCTCTCATGTATGATGAATATAAAAGAATTGTTCCTGATTATTCTTCATATGTAGAGAGATTTAAGATAAAGAAATAATCTATATTTTCCATTATTGCATAGAAGAAAAGTTCTATGGTATAATGGGCTTTGCTTGGAGAGGTGGCCGAGTCGGTTTAAGGCAGCCGCCTGCTAAGCGGTTGTGCGGGCTAAAACCTGTACCGTGGGTTCGAATCCCACCCTCTCCGCCATCTTTTGAAACTTTTACTATCTATTTCAATTGGTTTCTCTAATGTTTTACTATATAAATCCTTTTCTATATTTTTGAATAAATTTTTATGTTATTAACACTATTTTGTTATATAATTAATCTTAGTAATATAAGAATTTATATGAGGTATATAGGGTGAAGTATAGAAAAAAAGAACTTATAGAATCAGACGTTTTTCATGGAACGCCAGATTTTCATCTTTTTGTTCATGAAGATATATTTATCTATAGAAATGGAGTAGTAAATCCCCATTGGCATAATGAATTTGAGATTGTTTTTATGGAGAGAGGAAATGGAAGATTCTATGTAGATGGAAAAGAATATAAGCTTTCCGAAGGTGAGTTTCTTTTTATAAATGGCGGTTCTATTCATTCAGGAGAAGAGATTATTAAAAATAGTATAGGTTACGCTATAGTATTTGATCTTAGACTGTTATATTCGGAGGAGCCTGATCTCTGTAAGTATGAGTATTTTATGCCTTTAATTAAAAAAAGAGTTTACATTCCCAACTACATCAATGACGAAAATATTACAAATGATATAAAAAGAATAATTGAAACCTTCAAAGAGAAACCATATGGTTATGAACTTCTTATTAAAAGTATCTTATTTGATATATTTTGGAGACTTTTTAGTCTTTATGTGAAGCCTGCCAAGGATAGTGGAAGACTGGGATATAAAATTGAAAAAATAAAAGATGTACTTGATTACATAAATCAAAATTATCAGAAAGACCTTACATTAGAGGAATTGAGTAAAGAAGTTAATATAAGTAAGTTTTATATCTGTAGAATTTTTAAGGAGTCTCTAAGGATGACCCCTGTAGAGTATATAAATAAAGTAAGAGTTGAAAAGGCTATGGAGCTTCTGAGAAATACTGATATGAGTATTTCTGAGATCGCTTTAGAATGTGGCTTTAATAATATAAGTTATTTTATAAAAATTTTCAAAAAATATATGCAGGTTACTCCTCTTAAATTTAGAAAGCAAAATTTTTATATCTAAATTATCTTCCATTATTCTTAATAAGCTTTTATTTTACTTATAAACTGTTCTTAAATTATGCTTTAAATAAACTTTAATATATGCAAAAAATTTTTATTTTTTATCAATTTTATGTTAGAAGTTCTTTTTATATAGCAATAAAATTTTAAGAAGGAGGTGTCTTACGAAAGTAAATCAAAAATTAAATAGGAGGAGTCTGATATGAAAAGGATTCTTTTAGGTTTACTTATCTCCATTTTGTTTATACTTACCTCAATTTTCCCATCTTTTGCTCAGAAATATTATACTGTTAAGTCTGGAAATTTTACACTAAATATTGATACTCAAAAGTATAGAGGAAAAACAATTTACATGTGGCAGTTCTGGCCTGAGGAAGAAAGTAGTATTCCTGGTACAAGGTCTCCAAAAAATGTTAGAGAAGAGTTTGAAAAGATTACAGGAGCAAATGTTAAGATCGTATATACCACTTGGGAAAATTATAGACCAAAGCTTAGTGCTGCAATTTTGTCGGGTTCTGGGGCAGACGTGATCTATATTGGAGCAGGAGAAAAACCCACCTGGATGATGAAAAAGATGATTATTCCCCTTAATAAATACATAAATTTTAAAGATGCAAATCTGAAGAATGCTATTGGTCTTAGAGATAGTACTGCTAAGTTCTTTACTTGGAGAGGACAGGTTTATGCAATAACCAATATATATAATGATAATGTATTTCCATATATTCTTTATTACAATAAAGAGAAGTTTGAAATGGCAGGTCTTCAAGATCCTCTTGATCTTTACAAAAAAGGGAAATGGACTTGGGATGTTTTCTTTGATATGGGAAAGCAGTTGACACAAGACACTAATGGTGACGGTAAGATTGATCAATATGCTTATGCTACATGGGCTGTAGTTCAACCATTTCTTTATACTAATGATGTAGAGATTGTTAGATATATAGGTGGAAAACCAATTTTTGCTATGGATAGTCCTAAAGCATATAGGGCGTTTCAAGCAGTATATGATATGGATGCTAAATACAAGATGAGACCTGCAGATTGGTGGGATGATCCTCAAGGGAGATTTCAGAAAGGTATTACTTGTATGGATTATTGGGGACCATGGGAACTCTCTGGTATGAGAACTGCTTTAGGAAAGAATTTAGGTATAGTGCCATTTCCTAAGGGTCCTGATAGTAAGAAGAAAAGTGCAGATATGGCAGATGATGGAGCATGGGCAATTGCATCTTCTTCTAAGAATCCAGAGCTTGCAGCACTTTGGTTAACTTATATGCTATTACCTACAGATAAAGAGCGAGATTTAATAGTAAAATCTCAAATTGAAAAAGTTGGTGGAAAAGATACATATGATCTTCTAATGGATGCAGCAACGAGGACTCAAATAGATCCAATCTCTGGAATTCCTGGATTCTGGGATTTGATAAATCAAGTAGATACTGCAAATCCTGCAAAATCTATAAAAGCATTAAAGCCTAAATTCCAAGCAGCAATAGATTCTATATTGGAAGGACTTAAGTAAGGATATTTATGGGGGAAGAGACCTAATTCTCTCCCCCTGCTTTTTAATTTTTAGAATACAACCTGTGGAGGTTGTCAAGATTGAGAAAAAAAGTTTTAGGATTAATAAAAACCCTTTTTTTAATTTTAGTATTTTTAAATACTCTAGGTATAATTTTTGCAGAAGACCAATCAGTTAAAGAACTTAATGTTATTTATGAACTTATAAGTAAGGAGAATTCTTATGAGTCTTATCTTTCACGATACTCACATGAGGATCGTCCTGAGGATACTATTGTTATTCCTGGAGTTAAATATTCTAACCATTCTAAAGACTGCGAAATAGAAGAATTAACAAATCTTACTAAAGATAAAAAGCCTGTTTTATATGTAGGAGAAAGTGGATTTGTAGAATGGGAAATTGATGTAAAAGAGGAAGGACTTTATAACATAGCAATAAATTATTATCCTATAAAAGGTAAAAACTCTGGTATTGAAAGAGAGATTCTTATTGATGGAAAGAGACCATTTAATGAGGCAAGGATTGTAAGATTTGAAAGAATATGGAAGGATGCAAATTTACCTTTAAAAGATAATAGAGGAAATGAGCTTAGACCTGTTCAGACGGAAGCCCCTATGTGGATAGAGAAGGTTATAGAAGACTCTGATGGTTTATATACAGAACCTTTCCTTTTTTACTTTTCTAAGGGTATGCATACTCTTAGACTTATTTCTGTAAAGGAGCCAATAGTTATTGATTATATAAAAATTTTTAATAAGCCAAAAGTAAAGAGTTATTCTGAGTTAGAAAAAGTTTACGAGGAGAAAGGTTACAAACCTGTAGAAGATGTCGTTATAAAAATCCAAGGAGAAGAGGCGCAGTTTAAGTCAGAGCCAACGTTATATCCGATCTCTGATAGATCAAATCCTTTGAATGAACCGTATGATTTTCGGAGAAAAGTCTTGAATATGATTGGAGGTTATAACTGGAGAAGTGCTGGACAGTGGCTTGAGTGGAAATTTGAAGTTCCTAAGAATGGGTTATATAAGATTGGATTTAAATTCAGACAAAATGCAAATCCAGGAATTCCATCAGAAAGAACCCTTTATATAGATGGAGAAGTTCCTTTTGAGGAAGCTAAAAATATAAAATTTAAATATAATACCAATTGGCAATTTAGTTACCTTGGGGATGATGTAGGTCGCCCTTATTTATTTTATCTTAAAAAGGGTGAACATACTTTACGTTTGAAAGTATCTTATGGAGCAGTAGCAGAGATTATAAGGAATGTTCTTCAAGCTTCTGTAAATTTGTCTCAACTTTATACGAAAATTGTAATGATTACAGGTCCAAATCCGGATCCTTATAGAGATTATCTTTTGGAACAAAACATTCCAGATCTAATACCTACTTTAGAGAAAAATGCAAAATTCCTAAAAGAAAATGCAGAAAAAATTAAAGCTATTGGTGGGGAAAAGGTAAGTGAGGCAGCTACCTTAGAGAGAATTGCAATTCAGCTTGAAGGGATGGTAAAAGAACCAGAGACTATTGCTCAGAGGCTTCAAAGATATAGAGATAATCTTTCTGCTCTCTCCGCCTGGGTTCTTACAATTAGAGAACAGCCTGTAGATATTGACTATACGGTTATTGCCTTTCCTAATGCTAAAAATCCAAGAATAATTCCTAATACACCTGAGAAGATTGTAGATAGTGTTAAAAAGTTTGTTATTTCTTTTATAGAAGATTACACTGCGATAGGTACTGTCTATAGTAAAGAAGAAGCTTTAAATGTTTGGGTTCAGATGGGAAGAGATCAGGCAGAAACCTTGAAGATGCTAATTGATACTGAATTTACTCCTAAAACAGGAATAGGCGTAAATTTAAATATTATAACTACTGATGCTGCGCTTCTTTTCTCCATAGCAGCAGGGGAAAATCCTCCTGATGTAGCTTTAAATGTTTCAAGAGGATTAGCAGTAGATTACGGAATTCGTGGCGCTTTGGTGGATGTCTCAAAACTTCCTGGATTTGAGGAAATAAAGAATAGATTTGCAAAATATGCTCTTGTTCCGTACGGTTTTGGTGGTAAGGTTTATGGTTTACCTATGACTCAAGACTTTCCTATAATGTTTTATAGGGCAGATATATTAGGAAGGCTAAATATTGATATTCCAAGCACATGGGATGAACTCTATAAAGTTATTGCTAAGTTGCAGAGTTATAATCTTCAATTTGCAGCAGGAACTGGAGGTACAAGTTTTGATATTTTTAATCTTCTTCTCCTTCAAAGAGGAGGAAACTATTATACTGAAGATGGTAAGAGTTGTGTCTTAAATAGCGAAGAAGGGGTAGATGCTTTCAGAGAGTGGACTAATCTTTATGTTCTTTATGGAACTCCTCTTTATTATGACTTTTTTAATAGATTTAGGACTGGAGAAATGCCTATAGGAATAGCTCCCTATACTCTTTATAATCAGTTTAAAGTAGCGGCTCCAGAGATAAGTGGCCTTTGGAGTATAGCTCCAGTGCCTGGAAGGGAAAGATCTGATGATTCTATTGATAGAAGTGTAGCTGGAAATGGAAATGCAGTTTTAATTTTTAAACAATCTAAAAAGGTAGATAAAGCTTGGGAGTTTGTAAAATGGTGGCTATCTTCCGAAGTACAAGCCAGATTTGGAATGGAACTTGAAGCAGTGCTTGGAGCAGGAGCCCGTTATAATACTGCAAACGTGGAAGCAATGAGTTACCTACCTTGGCCATCTTCTGATTATAAAGTGCTTTCAGAACAATGGAAATACTTGAGAGAGATTCCAAATGTGCCTGGAAGTTATTATACTTCAAGACATTTAGATAATGCTTTTAGAGAAGTAGTAATGCTTGGAGAACTTCCACGAGAATCTATAGAGAAATATACAAAAGAGATAAATAAAGAAATAGATAGGAAGAGAGAAGAATTTGGATTTGAATTAGCTAAGAAGCATTAGGAGGCATTATATTAAGATGCATGAAAAAATTAAAGTTTTATGGAAAGAGATTAAGAAAAATAGGGAGTCGTACTTACTTATTCTTCCATATTTTGTCCTTTTCTTTATCTTTGTAGTTATACCTGTAATCATAGCAATTGTTCTTAGTTTTACTAATTATAATATAATTCAAGCTCCAAAATTTATAGGTTGGAATAATTATAAAAGGCTGTTTTTAGAAGATGATGTTTTTTTGATTGCTCTTCAGAATACTTTCAAGTTTGCTCTAATTACTGGTCCACTTAGCTATATTGCTTGTTTGCTTTTTGCTTGGCTTATAAACGAGCTGAGCCCTAAAGTAAGATCAGTCCTAACACTACTTTTCTATGCGCCTGCTCTTTCTTCAGCAGTATTTTTTATTTGGACTTACATTTTTTCTGGTGATATATATGGGTTACTCAATGGTATTCTTATAAATCTTGGGATAATTAAAGAGCCTATATATTGGCTTCAGGATTCTAATATTAACCTATATGTACTTATGGTAATTCAGCTTTGGATGAGCCTTGGAACAAGTTTTTTGGCTTTCATTGCAGGATTTCAGACCATAGACAAAAGTCTCTATGAGGCAGGAGCAGTAGATGGAATAAGAAATAGATGGCAAGAACTATGGTACATAACACTACCTTCTATGAAGCCTCAACTTATCTTTGGAGCTATTATGCAGGTTACTGCATCTTTTGCAGTTGCTGATATATCCGCATCTCTTATTGGTTTTCCAAGCCCTCTTTATTCTGCTCATACTATAGTGCTTCATATGTGGGATTATGGGAATATAAGATATGAAATGGGATATGCCTCTGCTATTGCAGTAATTCTTTTTTTGATCACAGTACTTATCAATCAAGGAGTGAGAAAAGTCATAAAGCCTGATTAATATTTTTAAGGAGGTTTTGTAATTAGGATGAGGACAAAGCTTAATAGATCAATTTGGGGGAATATACTAATAACTATAGTTCTTATAGTTGTAGCTGTTTTTATGGCAATGCCTTTAGTTTATTCTATTATGAATGCCTTTAAGCCTTTAGATGAGCTTTTCCTTTTTCCTCCAAGATTTTTTGTGAGAAGACCAACTCTTAAGAATTTTACTGATCTTTTTTATTTAATGAGTAACTCTTTTATTCCTTTTGCAAGATATCTTTTTAATAGTATATTTATCAGTTTTTTAAGTACTTTTGGACATGTAATAATTGCTTCTATGGCAGCATATCCATTAGCAAAAAATAAATTTCCAGGGAGTAAATTCTTATTTAATTTAGTAGTATTTTCTTTAATGTTTTCTGGATATGTTACAAATATTCCAAGATTTTTGATTATGGCTAATTTAAAACTTCTGGACACATATTTTTCTCTAATTCTTCCCTATATAGGGGCTACGTTAGGACTCTTTCTTATGAAACAATTTATGGAGCAAATACCAGATTCTTATATTGAATCTGCAAGAATAGATGGAGCAGGTGAATTTAGAATATGGTGGCATGTGATTATGCCAAATGTTAAACCAGCCTGGCTTACTCTTATTCTTTTTGCTTTTAGAGATACATGGAATGATACCTATTCTCCATCATTATATATTCATAATGAGGCAATGAAGCCATTTTCTTTGGCTTTAACATATATTCAGCAGGGTGGTTTTGTAAGAGCAGGAGCTGCAGCTGCCGCAGCCTTACTTATGATGCTTCCTTCCTTAATTATATTTATTGTTACTCAAAGCAATGTGGTGGAGACTATGAAATCTGCAGGTATTAAGGAGTAGTTTCATGGGTAATAAAAGAATAATTTTGAAGCTTGTTATTATATTGATTTTACTTGTAGATATATCTTTTGGCGCAATTCCTTACTATACTTATATTTACAGTGAAAGAAGAAGACCAATTCCTTCTCTTCCTGGTTTTGAACCTGAGAGAATTGTTACAGGAGAGACTATAGAACTCAAGGAGAATTTTTTAACCCCTCAAGATCTCTTCATAGATAAAAGAAATGGAAATATATATGTAGCAGACACTGGGAATAATAGAATTGTAATTTTGGATACAGACCTAAAACTTAAGAAGATAATTAAGGAATTTGACAACAAGGGTAAGAAAGATACATTTAAAGCACCTACAGGATTATTTGTTACAGAGGATGCGAAACTTTATGTGGCAGATTCTGGAAATGGAAGAATTGTAATTTTAAATCCTAATGGTTCCTTATATCAGATTGTTGGAAAACCTGTGGGGGATATTATAAAAGAGGATTTTTCTTACATTCCCAAAAAGGTTGCGGTAGATAAATTGGGAAGGATATATGTGGTTTCAGAAAATGTGGTAGAAGGACTTATACAATTTAGTGCAAGTGGCGTTTTTGAAAGATTTTTTGGTAGTAATAGGGTGGAAGTTAATCCTGTGGAGCTTTTCTGGAGAAGGGTACTTACAAGAGAACAAAGGTCACAACTTGCTTTATTTATACCTATTGAGTATAGAAATGTGACCACTGACAAAGATGGGTTTATCTATGGGTGTGTAAGAGCTTGGTCTGATCAGGTTAAAAGGCTAAATGCTTTAGGAGATAATATTATTAAACAAGAAGGAAGAACTGGTAATGTTTATGGAGATTTGTACTTTGGTTTTACAGTGAGGGGAGAAATTGTGGATATAGCTTTAGATGACTCAGATAATCTCTACATATTGGATGGTAGAGTGGGGAAAATTTTTGTCTATAACACTCTGGGGGATTTTCTTTTTGTATTTGGAGATATAGGAAATCAGCTGGGTACTTTTCAATATCCTTCTGCTATAGAGGTCTTTAATGGAAAGGTTTATATATTAGATGAGAATAAGGCAACTATAACTTTGTTTAAACCTACATCTTTTGGAGAGATGGTTCTTAAAGCAAATTCTTTCTATGTTCAAGGTTATTATGGTAAGGCTACCGAGATTTGGGATAGAATTGCAAAGATGGATGCAAATTATGATCTTGCTTATATAGGACTTGGCAAAAATTTTCTTCATGAAGAAATGTATAAAGAAGCTATGGAAAGTTTCCAGCTTGGCTTTTATCCACAGGGATATTCTAAGGCTCTAAAAGGTTTTAGAATTGAGTATATGAGAGAGAACTTTTCAAAAATAATGAATATATTTTTAGGCTTAATAGTGTTTATCTACTTAACTGTTAAATTTGCTGGTAGGAAAATAGGGGAACATTTTACAGGTTTTGTAAAAAAATATAAACTTTTGGATACAGTACTTTTTGTATTCTATGTAATATTACATCCCTTTGACGGTTTTTATGAGTTAAGAAGAAGAAATAACGCTTTTAAAGCCTCATTAATTTTACTACCTTTTATCATTCTTTCCTTTCTTATTAAAAGAGTTATGACAGGATTTCACTTTAATCCTTATAGACCTGAAGAACTTAATGTGATTCTTGAAGTAGGAAGAGTAATAATTCCTGTTTTGGCTTGGGTCATAATAAATTGGGCTGTTACTACAATTATGGATGGTAAAGCTAAGGTTAAAGACATCTTTATTATGACTGTTTATAGTCTTTTTCCTTTAGCTCTGTTATATATACCTCAGACACTACTAAGCCATGTCTTAACTTTAGATGAGGCATCTTTTTATTATATAATTAGTACCATAGGAACGATCTGGTCTCTTTTTGTAATAATTGCCGGTATGATGGAGCTTCAAGAATACACTTTAAATAAGGTTCTGGGTACGTCTCTTTTAACAATAGGCGGAATAATATTTGCTATGTTCATTGGACTCGTATTTTTTGCTACATTCCAGCAATTTATAAAATTTCTATATACGGTATATCTTGAAATCAAATATATGGTTGGGTGAGAGGTGGATTTATGAAAAGTAGTAAGTTAATTAACATATGCAGTATTTTTTTATTAGTCATATTTATATTTATAGCACCTATTTACAGCCAAAATAATGGTTTTCAGCAGGTAGCAGAAAATGAAAAATACTTGCTTCTTTTTAATAAAGAGACAGCAGGTGTAGCAATAAGAGATAAAAGCACAGGGAAGATATTCTATCAGTTCCCTCAAGATTGGGAGCAGGATCCTTCTATGGGAGTGACAAAATTTAGTATTCCCTCTCATATAGTGGTAGAAATGGCAGATGAAGAGGCTAAAAGTTCTGTATATAATACTTATGCCTTAGGAGTTATGAGAGATAATTTCAAAGTAAAGAATATTAAAGATGGAATTAGAATTGATTATGAATTTCCCACTCAAGGGCTTCTGATCTCTATAGAATTTGTTCTTACTTCTTATGGTCTTCAAGTAAGAATTCCTATGGATTCTATAAGAGAAGAGGGAGACCTTAAGTTAAATAGAATATGGGTACTCCCATATTTCCTTTCAGGAAGTAGGAAGGACGATGGTTACTTAGTAGTTCCTGATGGTTCTGGAGCTATTGTTAGATTTGATCAAAGATTTGGTATAGAGAGGGGTTTTGAAATACCTATATATGGATATGACTATGGTCTTCCTCTATACGATATGTCTCCAAAAGTAGAAGGAATAAAGCTTCCTGTTTTTGGGGTTAAAAAAGGTGATTTAGGTATTTTAGGAGTTATAGAGAGTGGAGACCTTGATGCAAGTATTGCATGTTATGCTGCAGGAAATTCTACTTCGTATTTTAGAGTCTATCCTGTTTTTAATTATAGAAATATTCATAAATTTCTCCTCTATGAGCGTGAATCATCTACAGGACAGTCAGGAGAAGTGGTAGATGTGCTTGTAAATAAGTTTTCTCCATATACTCTTAAAAATGATATAGTGATCAATTATTTTCTTTTTACAGGTAAAGATGTGGATTACTCAAGTATGGCAAAATTTTATAGGGATTATCTTATTAGAAATGGGGTGCTACGAAAAGAAATATCTGAGAAAAAAGGATTACCTTTTAATCTAAGTATTATTAGTAGTATAAAAATAAAGACTACAAAGGCTGGAGTCCCTGTGATAGAAGTTTTCCCTCTTACCACTTTTGATGAAACTATAAATATTTTACAAGACTTTAAAGAGAAAGGAATAAAGAATATAAACCTTATTATGAAAGGTTATCAACCTGGCGGATATTTAAGTAAGATAACAAATGGGGTAAAATTTGAAGCTAAATTAGGAGGAGAAAAGGGTTTTAAGAAACTTTTGGCTTATTGTGAACAAAATCATATTAAAATAACATTTACAGCAGAAATTATTGAAGTTCATGAACAAGGGAATGGATTTTCGGTTACGAGAGATGCTAATAGATATTTGAATAATGGAGTGGCTTTTTTATACAAATGGGACCCTGTAACTAAAAAGAAGAATAGGGATTATGATCCATGGTTTTTAGTGCTTCCAAATAAACTTCCCTATTATCTCAATAACTTTTTGAGAGATCTTGATAAATATGGATTAAACAATGTGTTTATTGAAAATATGGGGAACTATATATATTCTCAAAATAAATCTCCCAACCTTCTTTCAAAAGAAGATGTTGCAATCTTATGGAAGGAAACTCTAAGTACATATAAAGAAGAGTATAGTTTTAATTTTACTTCAGGAAACTTTTATATTCTATCTTTTGCAAAGATGATTGTAGATATGCCTTTAGATTCCAGTAATTTTGCCATTGAGACAGAACCTATTCCTTTTTACCAGATGGTTATCCATGGATATATTCCTTATAGTGGGAAATCTGGAAATCTTAGGGAAAATCAGAAGAAAGAGTTTTTAAGAATGATAGAATATGGAGCAATTCCATATTACACGTTTACTTATGAGGATTCTTCTTATTTTAAAAAGAGTTTTTATAATGAAATGGTAAGTTCTCATTACAAAGATTGGATTGATCAAGCAGCCAATGAATATCATAAGATTAAGGATCTGTACTCATATATTTTAAATATTCCTATTGATAAACATCAAAAAATTATGGAAGGTGTTTATAGGGTTCTTTACAAGAATAATGTAGAAGTTGTGGTTAACTATAACAAAAAAGCAGTAAATTATAAAGGTAAAAAGATTAATGG
>Ga0209508_1000174_pt1 | contig 75584 bp, 58 predicted proteins | sample AD_UKC129_MetaG_FD_184427 | JGI IMG/M metagenome (GOLD analysis project Ga0209508, IMG submission 184427) | Active sludge microbial communities of municipal wastewater-treating anaerobic digesters from Canada - AD_UKC129_MetaG (SPAdes) (version 2) | ecosystem: Engineered > Bioreactor > Anaerobic...
CCCAAATCTATACCAAGCGCATTATTAGGGTTGAGTTGCATGGTTTCCTGTTCTTGTATGTAGACAAAGTCAATTTCAAAGAATTTGCAGTTATGCTTTGGTATAATACGAATCTCTTTGACTTGTTCCTTGTCAAGATTCTTAGGAAATGGCAGCTTCACTGTACCAAACTCTTTCTTAAATGCATTTGACATAGGCACGGTGAAGTAACCATCTTTAACAGTAAATCTGGGTATAATTAACATAAAATATCCATCTTTGGGAAGATAGTGCGGAAGCTTGATATTTGAAAACTTGTAGTCGCATTGCATTGCTTTGTTAATAAGTGCAAAAAAGCTCTTGAAGTTTCTGTCAACTACTTTCATTGTCTGCTGTGCGATGCCAGTATTAAGGAGCTTGTAATTTTCATTATCCTTCAATGCATGGTAGGCAGATTCATATCGTAAGTGCTTTTTCTCAGTAAAGTAGTACTGGCGAATGGCATACAAGGTTGCATTATACAAATTTTTCGATAGTCTGCATAGCGTTTTCAAAGCAATGTACTCTCGCTTGCTGAGATGCCTAACTTGGTGCTTTTGATTGCGGTACACATCATCACCTCGCTCTAGTAATATTATATCATAGTTTCGCTATTAATCTAAGATATTAGTAAGAAGAAAGGAGAGAAGGCGATTCCTCTCCAACTTGCAGAAGTTGGAGTCTCCTCGCCGATTAATGATGAACTAAAATAGTGTTTCCGGAATTCTAAATTATTTCTACAGGATGAAAGAATCCTCAGACCGACCATTGAGAAAACAACTGCATCTAGTAATCAAAAACCAGAGGGAGGTAGATCTGTGAAAAATGCTAAATTGATGAAGCATGTAATATTCTTTTTGGTTTTTATAATCATGCTTACTGCATTAAGTACGTTAGGATTTGGTTTGAGAGTAGGATATTACGATGACTATCCTTTATGCTATTCAGAAAATGGTCAACCAAAAGGAATATTTATAGAGATTCTGAAGGAGACCTTTGACAGCGATTTTGATAAAATAGAGTTCGTGTATGGAGAGTTCAGCAGCCTTTTAAAAATGGTTAGAGATGGGGAACTCGATATATTGACGGTTGTAGCACATACAAAAGAGAGAGAAGATATATATTCATTTAATAAAGAGTCTGTGATTATGAACTGGGGAGTACTCGTATCAAACATCGATATCGACAGTCTAGAAGAGCTAGCTGGTAAGAAGATAGCAGTCAACAGAGGTGACATTTACTACGAAACTTTCAAGAACATGCTCAGTAGCTTTGAGATAGCTGTATCCTATGAAGAGCTAGATACATACTTCGATGTATTAGAAGCTGTTGATAGCGGCCAATATATAGCAGGGGTTGTTAGCAGACTTTCGTATATGGTCAGTAGTGAAAATTTGTCGAGAACCAGTCAAACCCCATATGTGTTTTCACCAACTGCTTTGAAATTCGCTTCTCAGAGGGGAAAGAATCTAGACCTACTTGAACAGATAGACAATACGATTGTAATGATGAAAGCTTCTGGCAAGATAACAGAATTATTCAATTCTTATTTCTCAGTTGTTAAGAAAGGCAAATTCAGTTTTTCAAACCTTGCTATCGGGTTTTTGTTAGGCGTCCTGGTTGCTTTTGTAGCTGGAATGCTTATCTTTAGAGGCGTAATGAAAGCCAGAATATCCTATTATAAAGCAGCTGCAAAAACATTTGGTCAAACAGCTACAAAGCAGTATGAAGATGAACATTGGTTGGAGGACGGAGATAATGGAAGAACTACTAAGGAGCTCCAAAATATCATATATAATTCAGTGATAGGCAAGTTATTGTTAAGAAAATACATGGATCTCGCAAGAAGGGAGAACAACGCACTTTCAGTTATTACGTTAGAGATTCTGAATGAAGATGTGTTGAAAGAAACAACTGCTCTGGAAATCATATTGTCAAGCTTTCTAAAACCAGGCGATTTTATATTCAAATTGGAGGAACAGAGGTACGTTTTTGTTTTCTATTCTTATGGTTCGATTTTCTTGGAAGTCTTTCGCAGTAGGGTACATGAATTGGCAAAGAGCCATAATCTAGATCTTCAGTTCATAATTGGTTACTGCAAATTCAATCCAAATTCTCATTTGGATCCAGAGCAGATGATCTATGAGAGCATCGTTGAGATGGAGAAAGAAAGACAACTGCTAAAGAAGCAAAAGTAGCGGTAGCAGTAGTTCTTTAACCCAATTTATCAAGAAGCCACCAACCTCTATAGGTGGGGGCAGTTCACTTCGATACCTATTTGATATCTTCCCAAATTCTTCTAATCTCCTTGTTATACTTTCTAAAAAGCTCTAGTAGTTCTCTTGAAAAATGTTCAGGAGAGGTTCTTCCGTCACCGTTGAGTATTATATTTACGGATTCTTCATGTGTAAGACCTTTTTTATAAGGTCTATCTGATCTCAACGCATCATAGACATCTATGAGTTTTACGATTTGAGCATCTATTGGAATTTCTTTTCCCTTTAATCCAAATGGATAGCCTGATCCATCATAGTTTTCGTGATGATATAAAGCAATGCTAAGAGCTCTCTCAAAGCCCGGAACATCCAATATCCGCTTTGAAAGTACTGTATGTTGCTTCATTATTTCCCACTCTTCTTGTGTGAGTTTTCCAGGTTTTAAAAGTATCTCCTTTGGGACGAATATTTTGCCAATATCATGGAGACTCGAGAACATCTCGATTGACTCAATTGTTTCATCGTCTAACTTAAGTTTTTCACCAATGAAACTGCTTATTTGTTTGACTCTGTAAATATGATGGCCAGTCTCCTCATCATAACCTTCTGCGATGATCGACAACCGCTCTGAGATATTTATCAAAAGCGCTCTAAATTCTTCACTCCTTTTCGATACTTCGTTGTATACCTTTTCTAGTTCTTCATTTATTGCTCTGAGTTCTTGCATTGTCGCACTCAGTTCTTGCAAGATTGCAGCTAATGTCTCGTAGAATTCCTGCATCTCTTGCAGTTCAAAACTCTCCTGAGGTGGTAGTATTCCCGTATGCCCGATTTCTTTTACAGCAGTATTCAATCTATTTATATCAATGACAAACGAATTCATCGCAAAATCTGAAGAAAGATACGTGAATATAATCATAGTAAGGATGAAGAGAGCTACTGCAGTGAGGAATATGTAGAAATAATTTCCATAACTCAGATGGATCTTTAGGTATACGTACGATGATAATCCGTTCCCTTTATAAAGTGGATACCTATTGTATGATGTAACACTTGCAAACTTCTTTATTATCTTTGGTTCAACTATTCCCTTTGCTATTTCTTCATCGTATACCTTTTGTGATGTGTCAAGCCTATTCTTTGCATCGGTGTATATCGCAATTTCCTTTACATTACCGGTCTTATTTTCAGCAAAAGAGCTGAAGATGTCGAGATACATTCCAGGGTCTATATACAGTACAAAAACTAGAAATTCGTCCCCATGCTTCTTCATGATATAAGCCGCTAATCTTCTTGTGTTTGGTATAAACGATAAGAATTTTTCGTAATAATCTTCGTTAGCATTTTCCTGAACTACAGGCGAAAAGTGGAGGTTATCGTAGGTAGGTGCACTATAAGCTCCTGTGGCATATTTTATCTTTCCTGAAAGGTCTACAATCAACAAGTCCACATCCTTGAATGGATCTTGAAGATTATTCTCGTATATCTGCTCTATCTCTTCTAGAGCGAGCTGAGGTTCAGCACTTGAGAGGATGCGTTCTGCGATTAAAATGTTAGAATTTACGTATGTGTCTATCAACGACTCATTTCTCAATAAGATATTCGATACATAGGTTGCTAATCTTTCGAAAGATTTGCTCAGTATATCTACTTCTTTTTTTGAAGTTGAAGAAGTATAGAAACTGAGCCATATTAGGAATACTACTGCAATTACTGCGGCTATGATCAGTGTTATTACCAAATTCCTTTTGAGAATCTTTGACTTCAGTTCTGGAACGCTTGAACTCATAATTTATCATTCCCTTTTCTCAGTAGTTTGAGCCTTTCAGGATTGGCGTAATTCAGTCAACAACCACTTCCAAAAAGCCCTGTTTTTAAAACAATATCCCTTTCGTACTGAATTATTTCTTCATCAAAATCGGGCACGGAGAACTCCAACTTCTACAAGGTGGAGAGCTCAAGGGAATTCCTAGCGAAATCAATCTTTCTCTTTGAATTTCAAAAATATCGGTGCACCTGTAAATGGATCAATGTTCTCCCTGATACTTCTCCTTATTGCGCTTTGGAAACTCTCTGGTACATCAGATTTGTTGACAAAGAACAAAAATATGGGAGGTCTTATATCTACCTGTAATCCATAGTAAAGCTTTAGTCCATGCGGTGGTTTTATGATCAGACGTTGTAACATAGAGTTTATCGCACTTGTAGGAACCTTCCTGTGCAGAGATTCATAAGATGCGTCTATAGCTTTGAGCAATTCTCTGTATCCGATCTTGTTGATAGCACTTGTGAAAACTATTGGGCTATAATCAATAAAATACAGCTTTTCGTGAATTTCTCCAAGAAACTCTTTGACCTTCTTTTCAGAATTTTTTATCAGATCCCATTTGTTCAGGACAATAACAGTTCCCTTACCCTTCCTCTCGGCAAGTCCAGCTATACGTTGATCTTGCCTAGTAACGCCTTCGGTAGCATCTATGACGAGCACTACAACATCTGAACGCTCTATAGATTCTATAGTTCTAAGCGTGCTTATCCTCTCTATAAAGACATCTATCTTACTCTTTCTTCTTAAACCAGCAGTATCAACAAAAAGATAACTTTTGCCATCTATTTCAATAAACTCGTCGATGATATCTCGAGTTGTACCGGCTATAGGAGTAACCAATGCACGTTCTTCATCGATGATCATGTTGAATATGGATGATTTACCTACGTTTGGTTTACCTACGATGGCAACTCTTATTGTATTTTTACTCTCTTCAGACGGAGTTGTTAAATCATATCCTTTCGTTTCAAGCCTCTCGATTATATTTTCGACCAATTCGTCCAAATTCTTACTGTGCTCTGCAGAAATTGGAAATGGTTCACCAAATCCTAGTGAGAAAAGTTCTGGATATATCATTTGGTACAATTTCTCATTTTCAACCTTGTTTGAAATGAGTAAAACATCAGCTTCAGACTTTCTAAGTAATTCCGCAATTGTATAATCTTCGGAGGCTATTCCATTCCTACCATCGACTAGAAACAACACCAAATCAGCTTCTTCAAGTGCCTTCATTGTTATTTCTTTACCTTTTTCATAAATTTCGTCTTCCTTACCTTCGAATATACCGCAAGTATCAACCAACTGAAATTGTTTACCATACCAAACAACGCGGTCTACGACCGCGTCCCTTGTTGTACCACTTTCGCCTGTAACTATCGACTTCCTTTTCCCAATTAGCTTGTTGAAGAGAGTCGATTTTCCTACATTACTCTTGCCAACCAAAAGAATGATTGGCACTTTATTCTTCGTTAGAATCTCTTCCATCCTCCAACTTCTCCTCCAAACTTATCTGAGAAGGTATACCTTCTTTTTCAGCTTCGATGACAGCTTTTTCGTTTCCATAAATTTTTGGGCTGACTATTATCTTGTATATCTCTTTTTGTTGTTCGATCTTCATTATTTTACCACTGATTTCACTACCTATACTTAAGTTATCGTAAACTTGTGTTTTCGGTATGTACACTTCAACGTGTTCGCAAAGTCCTATGTATCCTTTGTTTACGATCTTTATTATTTTTGCTGTTACATTGTCTCCTTCTTTATGATTCTTAGCAAAGGTCTCCCAAGGATTTGGCAGGGCCTTTCTTATACTAACTCTTATCTTTTTATTATCCTTATCAACGTCTAAGATCTTTACTTTTACTTTATCTCCTTCTTTTACAACGCTGTCTGTACTATCCACGAAATTCCACGAAATTTCAGAAATATTACAAAATGCGGTGACGTTTGGTTCAAGTTCCAATATGACTCCATTCGGAAGTGCTTTTATTATTTTCCCTTCAACTATACTGCCCTCTGGAAATTTTTCGTCTATCTTCTCCCATGGATCACCAATTACGTTCTTATAGCTCAGTACCATTCTTTTTTTCTCAGGAACTATTTCCACTATTTCTAATCTGACCGGATCACCTATCGACACAACCTCCTCGATTTTACCAGGCTTTCCCCAGAATATCTCTGAAATTGGTACCAATCCTTCTATACCATCATCTATTTTTGCGAAAAATCCGAATGGTTTTATAGAAGTTACTATACCTGTAACATTCTGACCAGCATTGAATTTCTGAGTTGCAGATTCCCAAGGATCCGGTAACAGCGCTTTGACGCTTAGTAATACTCGCCTCTTAGTTGAGTCAATATCTCTTATTACGAACTTCATAGTTTTACCGATTGAGAGCATATTCCTTGCAGTTGCCGAACTGTTGTAGGAGACCTCACTATTTGGAACATAGCCAGTTATGAATCCGGATATTTTTACGAAAGCACCTTTATCATCTATTGATTCGACGATGCCTTCTACTACATCTCCAACCTTTCTATTTTCAAAAAACTCATTCAGCATTTTCTGAAATACCCTTTTTCTTGACACGACTACATTTGTATTTCTTCCTCTTTGCTCAAATGAAATAATCGCAAAATCAAGTTTCTCATCCGGAATTTCCTCATTTTCTTTCAAATTTGATTCGCTCCCAGGTAAGAATGCTTCTACTAGATTGGAAATAACTACTCTGTAACCGCCCTTTTTGCGTTCAACTATCTTTCCCCAAACGGTTCTTCCTTCCTCGTAAGCCTTTTTGATCTCTTCCTTAACTATTCTTTCCATCGGCTTTTTCTCAGAAAGTAGTACTGTACCTTCGTCCTCGTTAAGTTTTTCTATCCTCACTTTAATCTTCTCACCCAATGAATATTCGGAAATATCTTTGAAAAGTTCTTCAAGAGGAACTATTCCCATTCCTTTCCATCCAAGATCAACGTTCAGTCCCGTTGGTGTAATCTCCGTGATAACACCGTCGACTATCCTTCCTCTACCAATCTCATCCATGTTACTAAACTCGTTCAAAAGCTCTTCAAAGGACGAGTTGTCTGTTTCGTTTGTTGTTCCGTTGACATCGTTGATGTTTTTGAATTCCTCCATAGAAAGTTCCCTCCCACCGTATTTTTCAGAGATATAGCTTACAATGTTTCTCGCATCTTCTACAGGTGTTGAAGTACCACTTACTATACCTATGTTTATCAACTTTTCCTCGTGTTTCTTGAGAAGCACTGTGAATTTATTCTTTTCAATTTCTTTGAATTCATTTATATCTTCCACAAAGATTGCATGGCGCAACTGATTACCAATTTCGAAGAGCTTCCGAGTGTTTGAACTATTCTTCCCACCTACGATTAGCAAGACATCACAATTTTCTGCCATGTATCTAGTTGCCTTTTCTCTATCGACTGTTATACTGCATATTGTATTGTACACCTGAATTTCTGACTCACGATTAAGGTATCTCATCTGTTTAACAAAATTCTCAAAATCTTCGGTAAAACTTGTTGTTTGACTAACGATCGCTATTTTTTCACTTTCTACACGTACTGGGATTGTGGTTATTATCGCATTTGGTACATGTCCACTTAAAGCCAACATCTCTGCATGATCGTTCTTTCCAAAAGCGACAATTTGCCATCCTTTATCTGATAATTTTTCAACCAGTCTGAAGACATTCTTCACGATCGGGCATGTTAGGTCCAGTATCTTATATTTGGAACTCAATTTCTCTATTCTCTTCGGTGGTAGTCCATGAGCCCTTACAACGAAAGTTTTCTTGCTTTCGTTATTGGGTTCAGATTTATCTGCCCCTTCCGCAACCTCGATCTTTATCTTCTCCACAACTAGCCCCAACTTTTCGAGTTCCTGAACTACGTTCTTGTTATGTATTACCTCACCATCTGTGAACAAGTATTCACCGGCTAGTAAACCCTTCTTTATCTGGTCTATAGCTTTAGATACCCCGAAACAAAAACCTACAGGTCCTAAAATGATGTTTACATCATAATTCACAGCTTACACCTTTCTTTCACAATTTCAATTATTCTATCAACAACTTGCTCCACTGTAAGGTTCGATGTGTCTATCTCTATAGCATCTCCTGCTTTAACAAGCGGTGCAATGTCACGGGTAGAATCATTTTTGTCCCTCTCGATTATTTGTTCTAACAGATCTTCATACTTTACGTCGATACCTTTGTTTTTCAATTCGTCATATCTTCTTCTTGCTCGAACTTCAGGTGATGCAACTAAGAATATCTTAACATTTGCATCAGGTATAACAACTGTACCAATATCCCTTCCCTCGGCTACTATGCTTCTGTTCTTACAGATCTCTTTCTGTATTTGTGTCAAGAATTCACGGACATCGTTATGAGATGCAAAATCAGAAGCATACATACCAGCTTCTGGCGTCCTTATCTCATCACCAACTATCTGCCCATTTAAATAGAACTTCCCTTCATCGTATTTGATTTTGATGTGTTCAAGATATTTCTTTAGTGAAGCTTCCTTTGCTGAGGCACCTAAATTATGTAAAACCAAACCGATCATACGGTACATTGCACCAGTGTCCAGATAGTCTATGCTCAACCTCTGAGCAATCAGCTTTGCAACAGTAGTTTTGCCTGAACCAGCGGGTCCATCTATTGCTATTTTACAGTGCAAACTATCAAGCCTCCTCGACCGTCTGAACGATTTTGAACACTCTGTCGAGTCTCGTCATTTCGAAGATCCTCATCACCGTTTGTTTTAGGCATGCTAGTACCAATTCTTTTTCTGCCATTCTAGCATCCTTATAGAGTGCAACTAAACTGCCAAGTCCTGCACTGTCGATGTAGTTTACTTCAGACATATCAAGTACTATCTTCGAAAGTTTAGTTTCGTTGATTGCGTCTTTGAGAAACTTTTTTACTTCTCCAGAATGATATGCATCGATTTCTCCGTGAATTGTGATTATCAATTTCTCCCCTTGCTCATTCTTCTCAAAATTTACAGGCATTGAAACACCTCCCCCGGGTTCTTAAAGTCTTTATGTCTCATTCGTTCACTGTTTTAACGTTATTCCGACTTCGTCTAGCTGAGCTTGTGAAACGGTAGATGGTGCATTTGTCAGTAAGCATGTCCCACTTGAAGTTTTCGGGAATGCAATTACTTCCCTTATATTTTCTACGCTGACTGCAATAGATACTAATCTATCCAAACCCAACGCAATTCCACCGTGCGGTGGTACTCCATATTGCAATGCCTCTAACAAAAATCCAAATTTCTCATTGGCTTCTTCTTTTGATAATCCGATCATTTCGAATACTTTTTCCTGTATCTCTCTCTTATGTATCCTTATACTCCCACCGCCAGCTTCAAAGCCGTTGATTACCATGTCATATGCATATGCCCTTATCTTTGCCGGTTCAACGTTGTTTTCGATATCTTCGATGTAAGGCATTGTAAAAGGATGATGGCGTGCCACAAAGCGTTGCTCTTCATCACTCCATTCCAAAAACGGAAATTCTATAACCCAGAGCGCATCGTAACCTGATACTTTCATATATTGTTTGCCTATTTTAAGTCTTAATGCGCCTAATGCTGTGTTGAGCTTTTCTCTGTCTTCGTGAACTGCTAAAATAAATACATCGCCTTCGGAGACGTTGTAATCCTTTGATATCGCTACATACTCGTTTTCAAGATATTTTGCAGTAGTAGATGTTATCTGTCCATTTTCTATCTTGAACCAGAGTATTCCACCAAGTCCATAGCCTTTGACAAATTCAGAATACTCATCCGCGATTTTTCTACTCATAGGAATATTTGCCTTGAAACCTTTCACAAATCCGTCTTTATCAATAATGTCTTTAACTATCTTGAAATCAGAATTCTTGAAATATTGAGTTAAATCCATCATCTCCATACCATATCTTCTATCCGGTTTGTCTGAACCGTACTTTTCCATTGCTTCTTCGAATGGCACTTTATCAAACTTTTCTGGTAGATTGATCCCAATTGTGGCATAGATATGCCTTGCAAGGCCTTCGGCGAGTTGCAAAACATCTTCCATATGTACAAAAGACATTTCTATATCTATCTGTGTGAATTCCGGTTGCCTATCTGCACGTAGGTCTTCATCGCGGAAGCACCTTACTATTTGGAAATACTTGTCCATTCCTGAAACCATCAACAATTGTTTTAATAATTGTGGACTCTGTGGTAGCGCATAGAAATTGCCTTTCTTTAACCTTGATGGAACAAGAAAATCCCTTGCGCCTTCTGGTGTACTCTTCGTAAGGTAAGGTGTTTCTATTTCTAAAAAGCCTTTGTCACTCAGATAAGCACGAGTTGCAAACGCCATTTTATGGCGTACTATCAGATTATTTGTCATCCTTGCACTTCTCAAGTCTAAATACCTGTATTTCAACCGTACTTCTTCTGATACCTCATCACCGGGATAAAATGGTGGTAGTTTTGATTTTGAAAGTATTTCCAAACGTTCTACGACTACCTCTATTTCACCCGTTAGTTCATTTGTAACAGCTTCCTTTGGCCTTTTTCTCACAGTTCCTTCTATCTGAATGACATCCTCTCTGGAAATCTCATCTACTTTACTATATACAGGTGAATCAGGATTGACTACTATCTGTGTTTTACCATATCTATCCCTTAATATCACGAATTTAACACCGCCAAGATCTCTTATCCTATCAACCCAACCAGACAGCGTTACTTTTTCACCTTCATCTGTAGCCTTCAGCTCTCCACAAGTATGTGTTCTATACATCTGATTACCTCCTGATATCAGTTGTTTACATCTCTGTACAATTCTAGAGTTCTTATTATTATGTTATTGTTCTTTTTCCTTTTGATATGCTTCCCAATCTTGCAAGAATCTCTTGATCCCAGCATCTGTAAGTGGGTGGATAAACATCTTTTTCAGTACGTCAAAAGGTATTGTTGCGATATCCACGCCAATCATTGCTGCCTCGACGACATGCATAGGATGTCTTATACTTGCCGCTATAACTTCTGTATCAAACCCATAATTTGAGTATATCTGAATTATCTCATCAAGCAATTTAACACCATCATTTCCATTATCATCTATTCTACCTATGAATGGACTAACAAATGTTGCTCCTGCTTTTGCAGCCAGCAATGCTTGATTTGCGCTGAAGATTAACGTTACATTTGTTTTGATTCCTTCGGCGGAAAGGATCCTCACTGCCTTTATCCCATCCGGTGTCATCGGTATTTTGACCACCACGTAATCATCTATGGCAGCCAACTTTCTTGCTTCTTCAACCATTACGTCCCATTTTAGGGAGATAACTTCAGCTGAAACAGGGCCTTGAACGAGTTGACAAATATCCTTTACCCTCTTTTCAAAATCAGCCCCTTCTTTTGCTATCAAAGTTGGATTAGTTGTGACACCGTCCACAATGCCCCACTCAACTCCTTGCCTGATTTCATCGATATTAGCAGTATCGAGGAATATTCTCATGTTTTCCCCTCCCCCTTTTGGCAACATTTTTTGGTTTACAGTCGTATATTCTGAACCACTCATCTTATGATGCTTTCTACCAATTTTCTACCAATTATACCATAAAAAATAATTATTTACCCCTTTTACGTCATTTCCTGCCTTCTATTTTGTATCTTTCTTACTTTTCAAGAAATCCTCTACTTCTGTTTTGCCAAATATTGCCAAGGCACCTTCTGCATGGGTGTACATGTCGTTTCCTGCGTACAACAGCATATCGGGTGATATTCCATCCTTGTAGTAATCGCTATCGTAGTGTATTCCTAGAATCTCTCCTACATAAAGAACGTGATCACCATATGCTCTCCTATCAACAACCTTACATTCATAACAACAAATAGCACTTTTAAGCACTGGAACGTTCAATTTGACACCTGCATCGTACTTTATATCAAAGACTTCTTCCTTGTAGCATTGCCTTCCAGAAGTCCTCCCAACAAGGCCTGCCAGTTTATAATCGTCGAACTGCAAGAAGTTAAGGGAGAATGCACCCGACTCTCTGATTATCTCGTTTGTATATCTTTTTGGAGAAATGGAAACTGCATAGAGTGGTGGATCAAATGATAACTGCATGTGCCATGCAGCTGCCATAAAGTTTGACCTTCCATCATGAATTGCTCCAACGATGGTAACTGGGAATGGGTAGTGAAAATAATACTTCTCGGATCTTTCCAAAAATTTATGCATTTCATTGCCCCCTTAGGAAGTCTAATAATGTTATGTTATTATATCAATTATATTTTATCACAGTTCACCTGAATAAAAAATATATGGTATAATTTAACTGCAAAACGTGAGGAGGTGTCCAAGTTGGAAGAGTTGACAGACAATGAGTTTAAGAAAATGACACTGAAAAATGCCGTACTATATGAGAATAGATCGGAGCTTGTAAAATTTTCTCTCAAAGTTATAGGTGAAGAGGATGAAATCATTAGGGCTTTTATCAGCGTCGATGAACATGCATGTGGCGGTATTCCAATAGGTGTGAAAGATAACATGCATGTCAAGGGTTTTAAAACAACTTGTGCTTCCAAGATGTTGAAAGGTTATGTAGCACCATTCGATGCAACAGTTGTGAGGAAACTAAGGGAAAATAAATTCTCGGTTGTCGGGAAAACGAATTTAGATGAATTTGCAATGGGGGCAAGTACCGAGTACTCTGTTTATGGAATAACAAGGAATCCCCACAATTTAGAAAGGGTCGCAGGTGGAAGTAGCGGAGGTTCTGCCGCAGCTGTTGCATCTGGCGAAGTGATTGCCGCTTTGGGTAGCGATACGGGTGGTTCGATACGACAACCTGCTTCATTTTGTGGAGTTGTTGGATTCAAACCCACATATGGATTGGTTTCAAGATACGGCTTAGTTGCGTTTGCTTCATCCCTAGACCAAATTGGTCCCATCACTAAGACTGTTGAAGATAGTGCCATTTTGATGAACATAATTGCAGGGAAAGATGAGATGGACCCAACAACGGTTGAGAGAAACATAGATTTCACAGGATTCATTGGTAGTCAATTGCCGAAAATGAAAATTGCTGTCGCCAAGCAGTCTTTTGGTGAGGGAGTTGAAGATGGAGTAAAAGAGAGAATGAGAGAGTTTGTCAAATTGGTTGAGAATTTAGGGCACGAAGTAACGATGATCGATATAGATGAACTGAAATACTCTGTAGCCACGTATTACGTAATTGCACCCTCAGAGGCTGGTACAAACCTTTCGAGATTCGATGGGGTCAAGTATGGTCTACGCATTCCCTCGGATTCACTGCGTGATGCATATGAAAGGACTAGAGGTGAGGGATTCGGTGATGAAGTAAAGAGAAGGATACTGATCGGCACATTTACACTCAGTGCCGCTTATTATGATGCCTACTTTGAAAAGGCACAAAGAGTAAGAAGAAAGCTCTCAAATAGATTATCCGAGATATTCGAAGAATACGATTTCATAATCACGCCAACATCTCCCACTGTCGCATTCAAGGTAGGTAGTGTATCTGACCCACTCGTTTATTACATGATGGACATATTCACGATACCAGCAAATCTCGCAGGTCTGCCGGCAATCAGTATACCATTTGGTGAAGTAGGTAATCTACCAGTTGGTGTCCAGATAATGGGTCCACGGTTTTCTGACGCCAAGATACTTGGATTTGGGGATTTTATAGAAAAACAATTGCGATAGGAACAGGAGCATGCCTTTCAGGAATGATGCGAAGGAGGAAGAATTCTATGGATAACAGGTACAAGCCTGTAATAGGTCTTGAGATACATGTGCAACTTAATACTAAAACAAAGGCTTTCTGTGATTGCAGTGCTGAGGTTTTTGATCTGGAACCTAATTCCTCGATCTGCCCCATATGTACGGGGCATCCTGGAACGCTTCCTGTACCTTCTGGTGAGATGTTCAAACTTGGGATAAAGGTTGCAAGTGCTCTGAATTGCCAGATCAACCTTTATTCTAGGTTTGATAGGAAGAATTATTTCTATCCTGACTTACCAAAAGGATACCAGATAACCCAGTTTTTCCACCCATTAGCTGAATTTGGTTGGCTTGAAGTGAACGGTAAAAAGGTACATATAAGAAGAATACATCTCGAAGAGGATGCAGGTAAACTTATTCATTCCGGAGATAGCATAACAGAATCTGATTACTCGCTTGTGGATATGAATAGATGTGGTGTACCTTTAGCGGAAATCGTTACGGAACCTGATATAGAATCTCCAGAACAAGCACGGGTTTTTATGGAGAAACTTCGTGCCATACTACGGTATATCGATGCTAGCACGGGTGATATGGAAAAAGGTGCTATGCGGTGTGATGCAAACATATCGGTGGTTGATACAGTTACCGGTAAACAGAGTAACAAAGTGGAAGTTAAGAACATGAATTCGTTTAAGTTTGTTGAAAAGGCACTGGAATATGAATTTGAGAGAATCATTGGATTGATGGAAAATGAGCAAGAAGTTGATAGAGAAACAAGGGGATGGAACCTTGCAACGAAGTCGACTGTTAGTATGAGAAGTAAAGAAGAAGCACACGACTACAGATATTTTCCAGAACCAGATATACCACCTGTATTATTAGACAGTGAATATGTTGAGAAAATCAAACAATCTTTGCCGGAGCTTCCAGACAAGAGACTCAAAAGATTTATGGAAAGCTACAAACTACCTGAAAGAGATGCTTGGACATTAGTTGAAGATAAGCAAATTGCCGATTTCTTCGAAGAAGTTGTGAGTCAAACGAAAGAACCAAAAGAAACGGCAAACTGGTTTTTGACGGAGTACTTTAGGTTAATTGGCGAACATGGTGAAGATAAAATCCACGTTACTTCGAGACATTTCGTTGAGTTGTTCCGGTTGATGAAAGATGGTAAGATATCAAGAAACATGGCAAAAGAAGTTTTTCAAGAGAGTGCCTTGAGTAGAAAGATGCCTGCAGAAATCGTTAAGGAAAAGGGACTGGAACAAGTTGATGATAGCAAACTTATTGAAGAAATTGCTAAGAAAGTCATAGAGAATCATCCTAAAGAAGTTGAAACTTTTAGAAGTGGTAAAGAAGGTTTATTTGGGTTTTTCGTTGGTCAAGTGATGAAAGAGACCAGAGGAAAGGCTAATCCAAAAGTTGTGAACGAAATACTGGACAAACTTCTGAGAGGATCTTAAACATCATACAAACATCTGGGAGAACATTGGATAGAGATTGAAGGGGTGGGAGTCATACTATGCAAAAAGTGAGATTTTCGAAATTGGCAATCTTTGTGATTATTACATCTGTCATATCTTTATTTGGAATTGATTTGGAAGCATTGTCCCCAAGTGTTCAAGGTATATATAACTCTTTTTCTATCAACGTTTGGAATCTATCTCTTGTCTACGAAGATTCAAATCTGGCAGCTGGATTAAGATTTTACGACGAAAATCTGAGGAGTGAATCGTACAAGCTTGGTTTCATAACTATGAAAAGGCCGATTGACAAGAGTTACTTTGATGTACTTGCCTTCGTTGGATGGACTAATGGAGTTATACTAACACTGGGTTATGAAAGTTATTCGATTCCGACAACCGGTTTTGAGAGAACGTATTACTTCTCCACCAATCAAGTGATAACGACAGATTACTCGAAAGTTTGGTTCGCACTTCCCAGTATTCCGATTGGTGGGGGAACAGTAGGTCCATTCTCGTTGAATTATGAAGGTTTCTCGTTAAGCAAAATCGACGTGACTGGTCCTAGTATAGACTTAAAAAGAGGATTTGCTAACATCGATGCATTGCAATTAAGCTTCATACAGCTTGGAAGTATATACTCTTTAGGCTTTTTCGTGTTTCCAGATAAATCGTTAGAACAAGGTGCAACAATCAACTTAGGCTGGGATTTTGATGAAGGTAAAGTAGTTGGTATACTTGGTGGGAGGGTGTTTATAGGTTTTGAGGATTTTAGATTCTTCTTCTCTGCGTACGGAACTTATATTCCAAGTTCATCGGCCATAAAATATGGTGTTTGGATGAGATTCCTATCGCCAATACAGGGAGATTTGATCGTCCAGAATTCGTCAGCATACTTCAAAATCAAACTTTCAGAATAGCAATTTCTCAAGTGAGTCTAACGGAAAGAGGCGCTATCAAGTAATCAAATGCAAATTGAGTCCCGGAGAATTTATTATGAAATTGTCAATTGGAGCTGAAAAAGTTGATTAATTCGGAATTTGGAAGAAGCCTAGAAAGAGCAAATCTTGGTGTATATATCCACATCCCATTTTGTAAGAGTAGATGTATATATTGTGATTTTATAAGCTATGTAGAAAATGATTTTGACCAGTATACAAATTATCTCATGAAGGAAATTGGGCTCTATAATGAACATCTTTTGCAAGGTATTAATACGATATACATCGGTGGTGGAACACCTAGCATATTTCCTCAGAAAAATCTCTCAGCTATAGTGCAGGGTATCTTGAAATACACAAAGGATTTGCAAGAATTCACAATAGAAGTTAATCCAGACTCTTTTAGTATCGAACTTGCCCAATTCTATAAATCATTGAATGTTGATAGACTGAGTATGGGATTACAAAGCACAGATGATGATGTTTTGAAGAGATCAGGGAGATTATACGATTACGAGACTTTTATCAGGAAATATGATATAGCTCGTAGATATTTTGATGTTGTTAACGTGGACTTTATCGTGGGGTTACCGGGTGAATCATGGAAGACGATACAAAAAGATGTAGAGTTTGTAAGTCATTTTATGCCTGAGCATATATCTGTCTACATGATAGAGGTACACGATGAATCAGAGGCAAAGGATTTCTTGAAAAAACCGGACGAACAGACATTTCTAAGGTACGATGAATTCCTGAAGGCAATGAAAGGATTAGGGTATGATAGATATGAAATATCGAATTTCGCATTGAACAACAAGTACTGTAAACATAATCTAAAATACTGGTTCAACACAGATTATATAGGGCTTGGTGTATCGGCAGGGGGTCACTTAGGGCTATTAAGGTATAATAATTGTGGTGAATTATATGATTACTATTTGGCAATTTCTGAGAACAAATTTCCACGCCTTTACGAAGTGATCAACACATCTGAAAGAGAAGCGTTGGAAACTTTGTTTATGGGACTACGTACAAAATGGGGAATAGATATCGAAGACATAAAGCAAAGAACAGGTATCGATGTCTCGAATGTTGTGGACATACTTAAAGGGAGATTTAAGTTTTTTGATGGTAGTAAGCTGAATGATGAAGGTATGGACTTCAGCAATCTTTTTTTTGTAACGCTATTAAGTGTTTGGGAGGAGTACTTCAATGAGGAGTGAAATAATCGTCACGATTGTTTGTTACATGCTCCTGTTTGTTGTTGGAGCAATAGCAATGTACAGTTTAGATATTGCAAAGGAGCAAGTGCTTGGTGTTTCTAGCAATTTCTTTCAAAAGCATATAATAAATATATCCGTGAGTCTTATCATGTTCCTAGTTGCCATGAATATACCTTTCAGTTTTTATGAGAAACATGTCACTTGGCTCTATGTCCTTGGTATCATCTTATTAGGATTGGTCTTTGTATTCCCTCCCATAAATGGTGCACATAGATGGATTACGGTAGGAAGCTTTACCCTTCAAGCCTCAGAATTTACAAAGATCATACTCATACTGTATTTATCGATATATGTGAAGAACAAAGAAAATGTGATGAACACGTTTTGGAAAGGATTTGCATTTCCTCTCATGATTTCACTAGTTTATTTTGTCCTAATTTTTTTTGAACCGAATCTCAGCACAGCATTACTTACACTGATGATAGCAGTCATAACGTTATACTATGGTGGTGCCAAACTGATCTACTTCTTGTTGTCGCTTTTTGCCGGTATAGTTGGTTTAGTGGTTGCTTCAACTTTCGGTTTTTTGCACACCTATCAACTTGGCAGACTAAGGTATTTTTTTGGAGGTGCTACAGCACCACAAGTTGATATAGCTTTGAGGACAATGAAGAACTCAGGTATAACCGGTTCGGGTGTGGGTAGTGGTTGGTTGAAGGTCTATGTTCCTGAAGCTGAAAGTGATTTTGTTCTAGCAGTTATTGGTGAAGATTGGGGCTTCTTTGGTATCATTTTCGTACTTTTGGCTTATTTGTTCCTTACGTACTCTCTGATGCGTATGGCAAGGCACATTGAAGATACAGCATTAAGAGTCTTTACATGGGGTTACGCTACAGTTATACTCTTGCATATGACCATAAACCTTGGAGTATTTGCGGGCTTCTTGCCGGTAACAGGTGTTCCACTGCCATTTGTAAGTACAGGCGGTAGCTCTATGATGGCGTTATTGACAGGTTTTGGCATAATCTTATCTGGACTGCTGAACAAAGGCAAAGGTGGGGTTAGTAATAGGGCAAACGATGTCGTAGGGAAAGAAGAGAATGCGGATTAACTACCTACCGTCTATAGATGCGAAGGTTTGTCAAAGTCTTAGTTGGCTACCCTCAGCAAGGGTCGTAAGACCATCGGCTACGTTAGACAGGTCATGACACCTTCGAGTACTGCTCAAGCTCTCCGACAGAGAGGCATGGGAAGGGGAGAAAACTTTTGAAGCAAGGCCTTGCGAAAGTAGTCAAGTATAAGCCATTCACTATCTAGTTACTATACGATACAACTACACCCAGCCTGTGAATGTTGGGATTGACATAATTGACAAGGTAGATGAGTACAAGGGTATGAGGGGTATAATATCTGGGTTAAAGAGCAGTGGATATTTCTCTATAAAGGACACTTGAATGGGAAAAGATAGATGATAGTACAAGTTAGAAAAGTCAAAAACTCTGATGTTTGAAAGGAGGGAGGAACACATTCCTCTCCGCGTAGAAGGAGGAGTCTCCTGTGCTCGATTTGATGAAGAATAACACGCCCAAGAAAATAAGAATTGCTGCAGCAGGTGGGGTAACAGGTGGACATCTCTACCCAAATCTTGCCGTCCTCGAAGAATTTCAAAGACGCTTTGAAGTTGAAGTTCTATATTTCTGTGTTACCGGCAAGTTGGAAGAAAAGATACTCCCGAAGGTACATCCAGAGTATAAGAGGTATTCGTTACAAGTTAAAGGTTTGAAAAGACCTATTTTTCATCCCGAAAATGTTATACGTATAAAGAACTTAATAGGAAATTCAAGAATCATAGAAAGGGAGCTAAGAACATTTAAACCAGATTTGGTATATGTTTCAGGAGGATACGTGAGTTACCCTGTTGCAAGGGCTTCAAACAAAATCGGGATACCTGTATTTGTCCAGGAGCAAAACACGATCCCCGGAAAAGCGAACATCACCATCTCCAAATTTGCAAAGAAAGTATTTGTAACGTTTGAAGAATGTCTCAAGTATTTTCCGAAAGAAGTACATCACAAAATACAGATTACAGGGAATCCGATATGGAGTAAGGAAGGAAGGATAGAACTCAAACATCCAGTAGTTCTGATCATTGGTGGAAGTGGTGGAAGTGAGTTTTTGAACAAGATTGCTTTAGAGATTGCAAAAGAGATGTCTGACGTGAATTTTATCCTATCCACGGGTGGAAAGAATATCGATACGGATATTCCACCAAATGTCGAATTAAGAGACTACATAGACAACATGTATGCTTACTGGCGAAGCGTTGATGTTGCCATAACTCGGGGGGGCGCAACAACCATTTCTGAGCTCATCCATTTCAATGTCCCATCAGTTGTTGTTCCCTGGGAGGGTGCAACCGAAGGACATCAAGTCATAAATGCCAAGATGATAGAAAATGAAGGGCTAGGTATGATGATGAGAGAACAGGATTACTCTAAAGAGTGGCTCATAGAAACACTGTATAAATTGATCAAAAACGGGAGAAAATTTGAGGAACGTGAGAACCCGGCTAAGAGAATTACGGATGTAATAATTGAGGAAATAGGAATAGAGTAAATTGGGAAGAACTTGATCAACAAGAATTGAAAGAGTACAGGAGGTTTAGTTGATGATATTCGAAGATACTTCTCAAAATTCATTTCAAGACTCCCATAGCGAGGCAGAAAAGATTCATTTTATAGGCATTGGTGGGATTGGCATGAGTGCTCAAGCTATGTATGAACATTTTCACGGTAAAAGAGTAACCGGCAGTGATCCTTATAGTTCAGAAAGAACAATCTACTTAGAGAACATCGGGATAAAGGTTTTCAGAACTCACGATGAAAGTAACGTCTATGGTGTGGATGAAGTGATAATAACTCCAGCAATTTCCAAAGACAATCCTGAGTACGTCTACGCAAAAAATAACAACATGAGAACGACCATGAGAATTGAACATTTTAGGTCTATAGTAGAAAAATACAAGGGATTGGCTGTCACTGGAACAGATGGTAAATCGACTACAACGGCCATGCTGGCAAATTCCCTTATAAACTTGAACCAAGATCCATACGTATTTCTAGGGGCGCTGCACACAAAACTAGAGTACGGCAACTATAGAAGTGGGAAGGACATAGTTGTTTACGAGCTTGATGAAAGTCAACCAGGGTTCGAGCTTTTCAAGCCAGAATGTCTTATCATAACAAATGTGCGTGAAGATCATCTCGAAAACTACAATAGTCTAGACCACTACTATGATTCATTTAAAACATTGATGAACAATACAAGTTTTGTTGTCACATTTGAGGACGAAAAGAAGTTCAAGGGAGATGCAACTTTCGGTGTCTACTCCGGTAATTTCAGACTTGTTGAAAGAAAGCAAGAAGGCTTTTTACAGACTGTTGATATATATACACCATGGGGAGAGAAGAAATTCATCCTTCCGGTGCCGGGTTACCACAATGCATTGAATGCCCTTGCAGTTATAACCCTGCTTTCAAGCATTGGCTACAATATCGATGATGTTCTCAATTCATTCTACGATTTCAGACTCCCAGGCCGACGATTCAACATTAGTTATGATGATCCCGAAAGGAAGTTGACGATAATTGATGATTATGCCCATACAGCTGATGAATTGGAAGTTTTACTCAAGACTGCAAAGGAAGTTTACTCGGATAGAAAAGTCATATTGATCTTTCAACCCCACAGATATACGCGCTTGAAGAGGGAAGAAGAGAAATTTAAGAAAGTTTTACAAATTGCCGACGAGATATATGTTACCGAAGTCTATGGTGCATTTGAGACTAAAAACGGTGTCTCTGCAAAGAAGATAGTTGAAGACATTCAAGGTTCGATCTTTGTTCAAGACTTGAATGAGCTAAAAAACATCAAGTACGATGACAACTGTGTGTATCTTTTTGTTGGTGCGGGTGATATATATAATATCTCACAAAGTATAGTGAATGAATTTAAGAAAGTTGTTAGCAGTGTTCAATCCCTGTGAATCATATATCAATTTCAATATATTATGTTTTCATGCACCATGATACTTGTATTTAGTTGTCACTTAGTTAGTGGTTTCAATGGGGAGGTTCGCTGGTGGTACTGAAGCAAATTCTGATTAAAGGGTTCAAGTCTTTTGCTGAGCTTGTAAAGTTAGAAATATCCGATAGAGTAACCGTAGTTGTGGGACCAAACGGCTGCGGTAAATCGAACGTGGTCGATGCAATTCGTTGGGTACTTGGTGAGCAGTCGATGAAAGAAATAAGGGCTCAAGAGCGCGAGGATGTGGTCTTCTGGGGTAATGAAACAAAAGCTCCTGCTCAAAATGCTTATGTTGAACTGACCTTCGAAGATAACGGAGAGCATATATCCATAGCACGTGAATTGTCACGAGACGGCACGAGTAAATACTTGCTAAATAGTGATGTTACAAGGCTTAAAGATATCAGAGAATTTCTCATGGCTCGTGGTTTTGGGAAGAATACTTATTCGATAATAGGACAGGGACAGATAGATAAGATAGTTTCCGCAACACCTGAAGCATTGAGAATAATGATAGAAGAAGTTGCTGGGATTGGAATTTATAGAGAAAAGAAAAGAGAGGCACTGTCGAAGCTAGATATTACTCAGGCCAATTTAGATAGAGTTAGTGATGTGCTCTTCGAAGTGGATAAGAACAGAAAATCTCTCTATTTAAAGGCAAAAAGAGCAGAGAGGTATATCGAGTATTCTACCGAATTGGAAGGATTGAAAAAAGACTTCTATGGTGGTGTTTACAAAATAGAGAGTCAAAAGTTAGCTGATATGGGGAATTACTTTGAAGACCTCAATCGTACACTCAAAGAAAAGCTCAAATCCTTGGCACAGCTTGAGATGAATTGGTCTTCCTTAAAGGAAGAGTTTAACCAAATCGATGCTGAAATGGAAAACTATACAAAAACATTGGAAGAATTCAAAACAAGAGAAAATCAGCTACTCGAAATAAAAGAGAAATTCACGAGAAAGCTAAATGAGCTTGAAAGTAAGTATATAGAGGTAACGACAAGAATAGATATGCTAAGCGACGAATCAAACTCTTTGAAAAACAGATATGATGAAATAAAATTGATACTATCCAAAGTGAACGAAGAACTATCAGAAAAAGAAAGAACATTGTCAGAACTAGAAGCAGAAAAGCAATCGATTTACACTCAGTACTCAGAACAAGAAAAAGAAATCCTGAAAAAGAAACAAGAATATGGAGAGACTGAAAAGGCAATTAGCAAAATACAAAACGAAATAACGAGATTGAACGAGAATAATCAAGATGTGAAACGGCGCGTCGAGATGATTCAAAGCCAACGAAACCAGAAAGAAGAGAGAAAAAGCGAACTCGAATCAGAGATAAATGACCTCGAAAAACACCTTTTAGAGATCGTTGAAAAGGAGAACGAACTTGTTAAGGAACTAGCGACCATAAAGGCGATACTAGAGGAATATACGCAACAAAAAAGTCTGAAGAATTCAGAATTCGAACAACTTGTAAAGAGAGAAAAGGAGATAAAGGCGGAGATAGATGTTATAAAGCGCCAAATAACGGACTACCAAGGCTTTGGACATGCCGTGAGAAAGATATTTGAAAACAAAGATACGTTTAGTGGATTGATAGATGTCGTTGCCAATTTGATAGATTTTGATAAGTCACTCTCAACAGCATACGAAATATTGCTCGGAGGTACTGTACAACATATAGTTGTATCAAGTGCAGAAGATGGTAAACAGATCATAGAATTTTTGAAGGCTGGAGAATACGGGCGAGCTACGTTTATCCCTCTCGATCTTATCGATGCAACTTTCTCACCCATTCCAGGTATAGAAAACGAGGCTGGATTTGTTGGATATGCTGCCAAATTGATTTCTGTACCAAGGGAATATGATCTGCTGCCTGCATATCTTTTTGGTAATGATATAATTGTGGACAATATAGATCATGCAATAGATTTGAAAAAGAAATATAACATCAGATCAAGGATAGTGACAATCGATGGGGAATTGATATCTGGGAAAGGTGCGATGAGTGGTGGCAGATCAAAGGAAGATTATTCGAATTCACTTATTGCACGAAGGGTTAAGCTGAAAACTTTAGAGGAAGAGATCAAAGATGTTGAGCAGTGTAAAGTTGCAATCGAGATCGAAATCAATAACATATCAAAAGAGATAAAACAGTTCCAAGAAAACATGGATCTTATAAGAGAAGAACTGGCAAATATTTCTGGTAGATCACTTTCTTCGAAACGAGTTTTGGAAGAACTGCAGAAATCCTTAAGAGAAATAACAAGTGAACTGTCTGAATTTGTCAAACTAGAAGCAGAGTACATTGGAAAGTACGAAGGAAACGTAGCACGGCTTGAAGTTCTTGATCAACAAGCAAAAGAATATGAAGAAAAGAGAAAGATTCTACAAATCGATGTCAGCGAGTTTTCAAAAGAACTTGACAAGCACAGGAAGAAATTGGAAGAACTGAACGAATCAATAGCAACATATCGTGCAGAGCTCAAGAGCCTATCAGAAAGAAGATTACAGTACAATGCAGAAAACGACAGGATTAGTATTCGAATAAACGAAATCACCGAAGAAATAGCAGATTCTAAAGCTACTATCTCGCATCTTGAAGAAGAAATAGATAGTACAAGAAGATTCTTAATCGAGAATGCGAGGGAACTTGAGACTCTGAAAAACACTTCTCAGGATGTGTTTGCGGGAATAAGGGAAAGAAAAAGTGGTAAAGAAGGGAAACTGCATCAACTACAATTGATAGAAGACCAGATAAGCTCACACAAATCTGATATAGAATCAATAAGGGAGAGGATCCATGAGACAGATTTGAGGCTTCAAGAAATTAGATTCAGAATATCAAACATTCCAGAAGAATATCGAATACCTGTTGATATAGAACAAGAAAGGCTTGATGAATTTGATGAGAAAATAAAAGAACTTGAAAACAAAATCAGAATGTTAGGCTCTGTTGATATCGATGCGATGGATGAATACAGAAAGGTTGAGGAGGAGTACAGCGAACTGATAAAGCAGAAACTGGACCTTGAAGATGCCAGAAAGAAACTAGAGGAATTGATAGAACAGACTGATGTGCAAGCACGAGAACAGTTCATGAAAACTTTCAACCAGATCAACAGTTCCTTCAAGGGATATATAGAAAATTTATTCTACGGTGGAACAGGTGGAATGCGACTGATGGAAAATGAAGATATACTTGAATCTGGGATAGAAATAACTATCTCAAAAGCCGGTAAGAAAGTGCAAAGATTGCAACTACTTTCTGGTGGAGAAAAGGCACTTGTTGGTATAGCACTGATCATGTCAATACTTCAAGCAAATAAAGGTGTCTTCTATGTTCTAGATGAAGTTGATGCGCCTTTGGACGATTACAACTCTGAGAAATTTCGTAGATTGCTTGAGCAAGAGAATTCGCAGTTTATAGTCATTACTCACAACAAGTTGATTATGGAGGCTGGAGATATAGTCCATGGAGTTACTATGGTGGATGGCATATCTAAAATCATTCAAGTAAAAATGGAGGAGATAACAGTATGAGATACCTATACTTTTTACAGCAGTTTTTTGACAGACTTCCCGCACCTGCTTTTATAAAGGACAACAGAGGACGATATATGTGGGTAAACAAAGAGTTTGAGAACGCCATAGGGCTTACAGAAGAAAAGATAATAGGAAAATTCGAATCAGTGATTTTGAACGACGAATCTGTGGAAGAATTGGATAGGAAAGTGATGAGATCAAGAAAGAACCAGGTACATGAAAGCATGATAAATGGAAGGTATTACACTATCCATAGAATGCCAATAAGACTTGGAACTGGCAGTTATGGGGTTGCAGGCATCATGTATGATATGACAGAAAAGATCTTGGAACAAACCCTCTATCAAATGCAGTCTTCTGTAGAGAAGATAATTATCGATTCTTTATCTGAAACAAACACCGATACTTTGGAATTCATGAAGAGTATGTTAAGAGGATTCAACGAGCAGTACCCAGAGGTCAATGTGATACTACTAAAAGGTGATACTCATATCATGGGCGATGCTGAGCCAAAACTAATAGAGAAAGTCAACAATATAGATGAGATCAAGACATTTAGCTTTGAGAAGAAAACATATCAGGTTATTCCAGTGGAGAATTATAAATTCGTTGTTTGTGTTCCAGCACAGTATGTGAGCATATCGAAAGCACTCTCAACGTTCCTGAGTTCACAAGTACTAGCGGCAATAAAAATCATCGAAAAGCAACGAGCACATGAAGAATTCGGTGAAAAACTTGAAGCAATCATCAGAATGATTAGGTTGTGGGAGAGTAGCCCTTCACTGGATAGTTATTTAGAGTCTATGCTCTCCGAACTAGTGAAAATCATTCCAGAAGCTCAGAGAGCTTCGGTATGGGTACTTGACGGTAAGAATTATCGAAACGTTGCTGTTTACAATTACGGCAAAGAAGTAAAAAATGCGAAAATAAAAGCAACGGAGGACAGCTACTGTCCAAGTATAGGTGAAAACAATATTGCGGAATTAACTGAAGCCTACAAGGCAAGCTTACAAAGCCCGCATAAGGACATCTGGAAACGTGCTGGTGTAACCGATCCGAATTTCTTACCATTGGTTGGCAGCGTAAAGATCGGTGAGAAAAACCTTGTCATAATATCCCTTGACAATTTTGAAGGAAAGCATTTTTCGGAATCAAGTAAGAAGATTCTGCAGGTGCTCGTAGATTTGCTGTCAGTTTTCCTTGCAAATAAGCAAATAAAACAAACGAGAAACAATCAGTGAACTCAGAGTAGAGGGATGAGATTGTGACATTTCGTCTCGAGAAGCTACTTAGTCTAAGGCAGAAAGAAGAAGAGGCAATAAAACTAGAACTTAATAGAGTGAGGGCTCGTATCAGAGAAATAGAAGCACTGATAGAAGAGGCAACTGTATCTAAAAACGAAACTGAAAAAGAGTTGCGCATAGGTGTTCAAACTGGAGCACAATTAGGTTTTTTAGTCTATATTGTTGATATGTACCAGAATTATATTGCACAGCTGAATGCGAAAATGAGCAAGCTAAGGGAAGAAGAAGAAGATATCCTGAGGCAGTATCTTGAAAAAAGAACTGAACGCAAGAGTTTTGAGAAATTGAAGGAGCGTTTTGTTGTAAATCAACAAAAAGAAGAAGATAGAAGAGACAGAAAGATAATTGACGAAGTTGCTCTGCAGAAATACACGCAACAGACTGAAGAAAGGGGAAAAATTTAAGTGTTTCAGCTATCAAAAATAATAGGTGCATTTGTCACATTTCCGGGCTTAGTAGTGACACTATTTCTTATATTAGCCTTAGTATTCCTGATTAGACGAAAAAAAGAATGGAAGCTTTTTTTACTATTCTCTACACTTTTCTATATGTTCTCTTCAAGCTGGTTTGTGTACATTGTTTCGAAGACATTATTTGTACAAAATACTCGAGATGCGGGGTTGTATATAGTTGTACTTGGTGGTGGGGTGGACCAATTCGGTGATCAGACAGAAATTGGTGCCCATACTTTGAGAAGACTATACAAGGGCATTCAGCTTTACAGGCATAACAAACGGAAAATAGTCGTCACAGGCGGAGTTATTTCAAAAGGTGTTTCAGAAGCGATAGTTATGAAAGATGTTCTGGTTACGTTCGGTATTCCGGAAGAGGACATAATAGTTGAAGAAAGGGCACGAAACACGGATGAAAATGCAAAATATGTCAAAGAACTCTTGGGTGATATACCTGTCACAATAGTTACCAGTTCACTCCATATGAAACGTTCAATATTAAGTTTCAAGAAGAGGTTTTCTAAAGTTTACAATGTTCAGTGTGATGTACCTATCGATTTCAGAAATTCATATCTCGATTACCTACCAAGCTCAGGTGCTTTCTATACATTTTGCAATGTTACTCATGAAATTGTTGGACTTCTGAAATACTCATTTTGAGGCGTGGGGCTTGTATCACTGTATCAAATTATAGAAAGGGAGTGGAGAAATGTTCCCCTTGTATGACACGATACCAACTATACGAAAGCCTTACATGAACTATGTAATCATAATATCAAACGTGGCAGTTTTTCTCTATGAATTGATGCTTTCTTCGTCCGATATTTTGTTAGAAGAATTTTTCTACACGTACGGATTTGTACCCAGTAAAATGTTTTCTGCGTTCCCATTCCTTGCAATCATTACACACATGTTTATCCATGGCAGTTGGTTCCATATAATCGGAAACATGTGGTTCCTAAAGATATTTGGTGATAATATTGAAGATGTGATGGGACATTTCAAATACTTCATTTTTTACATCACCGGTGGTATCTTTGCCCTGTTTTTTCACGTTATATTCAACCCACTTTCTCCATACCCTCTTGTAGGTGCATCTGGTGCGATTTCTGCAGTTATGGGGGCCTATTTTGTTCTCTTTTATTATTCTCACATAGTCTCACTAATTTTTCTTATTTTTCCATTTATTGTTGAGATTCCAGCGTTGGTTTATCTTTTTTACTGGTTTATCATTCAAGTACTGAACGGCTTAGTATCTAACTTTGCAGGTTCTGAAGTTGCTTACTGGGCACACGCAGGAGGGTTTATTTACGGAGTATTCTGGGGAGTAAGAGTTAGAAAGAAGAGATATTGGTACTAAGTTTGGTACTAAATAAAGTCGACCAAAATAGTCAACGGGAAATGGAGATGAAAAACATGATGTATGCAAATGGCAATACGAAGAGCAATAGTAAAAAGAGAATAATCATAGTCAGCACCGGTGGTACCATTGCAATGGTGAAAAAGGGAAGAGAAGTTGTTCCATTCGATATAGGAAACTCCCTTGTTACAGACATACCAGGTCTACAAGAGATTGCAGATGCAGAGTTATTTGAATTCTCCAACATTCCAAGTCCGTCAATGACTCCGAGCCTCATGTGGGAGTTAGCAAAGAAGATAGATGACTTTTTGGAAAACAAAGGATACGATGGTGCGGTTGTCACACATGGTACGGATACATTAGAAGAGACTGCATATTTTCTGGATTTAGTACTTAGAACAGAAAAACCGGTAGTTATAACTGCATCGATGAGAAACATAAGCGAATTAAGTACAGATGGTCCAAGGAATGTACTCTCTTCGGTTATGACCGCGGCTGCCGACAGTTCTTACGGAATGGGCGTTCTTGTCTGTCTAAACGACGAAATCCATGCTGCAAGAGAAGTTACGAAAACTTACACTAGCAACGTTGCGACATTTGACTCTCCAGGTTACGGTCCACTTGGCATAGTCGATGAAAATAGTGTCATTTACTTTAGAAAATCACTAACGCGGGAAAAAATCATGACAGACAAAATAGAAGAAAGAGTTGCCATCGTCAAAACATTCAGTGGAGACGACGGTAGCATATTGAAGGCTGTATTCAAAATGGGATACAAAGGAATTGTACTTGAGGGATTTGGAAGAGGCAATGTGCCTCCACAACTTGCACAAGTTGTTGAAGAGATAATCGATAGTGGTATTCCTGTTGTTGTAACATCTCGTTGTTTCAAAGGTCGTGTCTATCCCATATACGGTTACCTTGGTGGTGGAGCTGATCTAAGAAAGCGAGGCGCAATACTGAGTGAGCATCCACTTGCACAGAAGGCAAGAATAAAATTGATGGTAGTACTTGGTTTGACGAACAACTTAGAGGAAGTAAGAAAGTACTTTGAAAAGCACATTGGAGGTCTTGTGAATGAAGTTGAACACTAGACAACAAGCGATCTTGTTTGTCTTAATCTATGCTCTAATAATGTTCATAGCATTTTCCATTTACAAGACCTTACTGTACGTTTTTGTCTTTTCTCTTGTCTCCATTCTTATAGTTAACTTCCTTTTGAGAAATCTCTTGAAAATTAAAATACCGTATGCCTTAGCCATCATTCTATCTTTAGTCATCTATTTTTCTGTCCTTGTGTATGCATTTATCAATATCATTCCAGCAGTTACAAACCAACTGACTTCATTCTACGATTTCATGCAGCAAATGTTGGATTCAAAGCATTGGGAGGATTACCTATCCAGTAATCCTTCTTTATCGGAGGTTGTAAGCAATATCATAGAATGGGTGAAACCTAAAATTGGTGAACTGTTCAATAACTTGGTCATGTCATTTGCAAAAGGGCTACCCAATGCACTGGTGGTCATATTCTATAGTGTACTCTTTACCGTTTATGTAACCATATATACAAAATGGACAACAAGCTCTATGCCCGCTCTTTTTCCCAAGAGGGTAAGGCCGATTATCCAGGATTTTCTCACCAAATTAGGTGTTGCGTTAGCTAGCTATGTTGATGTCATGCTGTTGGGCTCTATTATAGTAAGTTTATCTTTCTACGTTCTTTTCAGTTTTTACCTTCCAAATTATGCTATTTTACTAGCTTTTTGGGGATTTGTGACGAATTTCATACCAATCGTTGGTGTAGTTATAGAATGGATTCCAATACTGATAGTTACGCTTGGTCTTGGTTTGAAGAACTTCTTGATCGTTAATGGAATAGTTATGTCAATCCATTTAGGCGCGTTTCTTTTCTTCATTTTTGTAATGAAAAAAAAGGCAAACATAAATCCTGTTCTAATGCTAATTTTCATATTCATCATCGGACTTGCGTATGGAATGGTAGGAACGTTCTTCGCTGTTCCCGTCGCTATATTCTTTGTCACGTTATGGAATGAATTTATAAAAAGCGAACTTGATAATATCTCGTAAGTCGCAAACAAGCAGGAGGGATAAAGATGAGATGGAACCTAAGTAACATCTATACTTCTTTTGATTCTGATGATTTCAAGAATGATTTGCAGAGATTAGAGTCAGAACTGGGTCTTCTATTGAATTGGATGGATACGAATTTTGAAGACACAAGTGATGCTGTTGAGAAGATCGAGTATGTTGTAAATAAGCTAAACGAAACATCCCTACTTTCAGGAAGGCTATATTCGTATGCGAGTTTAACACTCAGTGCTAACGCGAACGACACTGTTGCTGCAAAGTATGTGGATATCATTAGAAGTAAACTTGTTGCCTTGTCATTGGTCCGAACAAAGTTCAAGAAGTTTTTGAAAGAAGTTGACGTAGATTTCGACAGAGTAGATTCACAAGTCGTTCGTCTCCATAGTTTTCCATTGAGAGAATTCAGAATATTGGCCGAGCATATGCTTTCCGAAAAAGAAGAGAGGCTAATTAGTTTGATGAGACTTACCGGTGGGAATGCATGGAACTCGTTGTACGAAAAGACAACATCGAATCTAATTTGCGATGTTGAAATGCACGGTGAGGTAAAGAAATTACCACTCATGAGAGTCAGAAATATGGCGTACGATAAAGATGGAGAAGTGAGAAAAACAGCATATCATGCTGAATTGAAGGCATGTGAAAGTGTATCGGATGTCATTGCGCAATCTCTAAATAGTATAAAAGGTGAGTTCTTAACGGAAGTGAACCTACGCGGATACACCAGCCCACTCGAACCGATGCTCTTTGAAAACCGTATTAGCGAGGAGACGTTCCATGCAATGATGGATGCTGTAAAAGAGAGTATGCCAAAATTGCGGATGTACATGAAAAAGAAAGCTCAGATACTGGGTTACAACTCAGGCCTTCCTTGGTACGAGATGTTCGCACCGATTGGTGGATATGATCGACAATGGACCTTCGACGAGGCAAGGGCTTTCGTGGTAGAAAAGCTCTCAAACTTTTCGAAAGAATTAGGGCAATTCATAGACAATGCCTTTGAAAAGCAGTGGATAGATGCCGAGGTTAGGCAAGGAAAACGAGGAGGAGCATTTTGTTCATCTATAAAGGCGATAAAAGAATCACGAGTTCTCATGAGTTTCGACGGTACACTTGATAATGTACTCACCATCGCACATGAACTTGGTCATGCGTTTCATAACTTCTGTTTGAAGGACGAAACTCCACTGAACAGTGCAACACCTGCAACATTGGCAGAAACAGCTTCCATTTTCAATGAGACATTATTGCTCAACAAGATCATATCTGAGGTTAGAACGGAAGACGAAAAACTAGCACTACTCGATAAACAACTTTCAGACTACGTGCAGTTGACAATCGACATATACAGTAGATTCTTGTTTGAAAGTAAAGTATTCGAGGAAAGGCAATCTGGACCACTGAGTGTTGAGGAGCTTAAGGAAATAATGTTAAATGCACAAAAGGAGACCTATGGTGATGGCTTAGATGAAAACTATCTTCATCCATACATGTGGGTTGTCAAGCCACACTACTATTCACCAACGTTCCATTTCTACAATTTTCCATACACATTTGGCATGCTCTTTGGACTTGGAGTTTATGCGATGAAAGATGAGCCAGGATTTTATGAAAAGTACAAACAACTTCTTTCTTCTACCGGAAAAGGAACTGCAGAAGAAGTAGCAAGCAGTATCGGTATAGATATCACGAAGAAAGATTTCTGGAAATCTTCTTTAAGTATAGTTGAGAATGCCGCTGAACAATTCTTAAATGTGAAAGAATAAAAGACAGCGTGAAACACTGAAGATCGAGGAGGAAAGAAACTAATGGACAATCCATACGGTTACATAGAAAAAGAAGTATTCGACATGACTGAAGATGGCACATTAGTTCATCAATTTACGCTTGTAAATGCTAACGGATTGATGATGAAGGTGCTTACATATGGCGGTTTAATTAGAGAACTCTGGGTATCAAGCAAAGATGACAAATTCGTCGATATTGTTTTGGGATACGATACACTGAACGAGTATGAAAAAAATCCTGGTTTCTTAGGAATGATTATCGGTAGATGTGCAAACAGAATTGCTAATGGACAATTTGAGATCGATGGCATTAAATATCAACTAGCCATGAACGAAAAAGCGAGATTTAACGCACTTCACGGTGGCTACAAAGGATTTTTCAAAAAGGTATGGAAAGGTAGTGGCTCAGTAACTCCAAAAGGTCCACAGTTGACTTTGAAATATACAAGTCACGATGGTGACGAAGGTTATCCTGGAGTTTTAGATACCACCGTTGTGTACACGCTTACTAACGACAATGAACTCAAAATCGATTACATAGCTACAACGGACAAACCAACGATAGTGAATCTAACCCAGCACACGTACTTCAATCTCCGTGGTGATGGAAAGATATATGACCACATGATAATTTTGAACGCCGATAAATACACACCAGTGAATGAGAATCTCATTCCAACAGGTGAGTTATTACCAGTTGAAAACACACCATTTGATTTAAGAAAAGAGACCAAAATGGGTGAAGGCATTGAGAAGTTGAAAGACAATGTGACGAAAGGTTACGACAACAATTTTGTGCTAAATTCAGATTTTGTTGCAAAAGTCTACGAGCCTGATAAAGGTATCACAATGGAAGTCTACACAACACAACCGGGTGTGCAATTCTACACAGGAAACAATTTACCGGGATTTAAAGGGAAAAGGGGACAAGTATACGATCAACATGCCGGATTTTGCCTCGAGACTCAGCACTTCCCAGATTCACCAAACCATCCCAACTTTCCAAACATTATTCTGTGCCCCGGTGAAGTCTACAGACACTTGACAACATTCAAGTTTTTGAGAAAATGAGCTTGTACTTTTTTATGAAGGCATAAATGACATAACTATCACTTGTCTAGCTATTACCTTCCAAGAACAAGCGGTGACCTTGGTAAATCAAGGTCACCGCTTGCTTGTTTCGAACATCAGCTAATGTTACCCACTTTTTTGAAATAGTTCATCAAAATTTCAATTATCACTCTTGACAAAAGAGTGCTAATGAGATAAAATAGACTTGACAAAAAAGTTAAAGAGATAGAAGAAGGATAGAAGTTGGAGGTGGATGAGCATGGCAAAAAAAGAGTACATTGTAGGAATAGATCTTGGAACAACAAACTCTGTTATTGCATGGGTAAAACCTGATGGTTCGATCGAAGTCATACCAAATGCTGAAGGGAACAGGACAACACCATCTATAGTTTCTTTCACCAAATCTGGTGAAATCATCGTTGGTGAGCCTGCTAAACGGCAACTTGTATTAAACTCAGATAGAACTGTTAAATCCATAAAACGAAAGATGGGTTCAGACTACAGGGTGAGGATCGATGATAAAGAATACACTCCGCAGGAGATAAGCGCACTTATACTTAAGAAGCTCAAGAAAGATGCAGAAGAATACCTCGATGGTGAGATCAAGAAGGCAGTCATCACATGCCCTGCATATTTTAACGATTCGCAAAGGCAGGCAACAAAGGAAGCAGGTATCATAGCTGGCCTTGAGGTACTCAGAGTAATAAACGAGCCAACTGCTGCAGCACTCGCTTACGGATTAGACAAAATGGAAGGTGAAAAGAAGGTTCTAGTCTACGACCTTGGTGGTGGCACGTTTGACGTTTCCATACTTGAAATAGGCGGAGGAGTCATAAAAGTTATTTCCACAAGCGGTAACAATCATCTTGGTGGCGATGATTTTGACCAGAAGATTCTAGATTACTTAGCAGAAGAGTTTAAGAAACAGTATGGTGTTGATTTGAGAAGTGACAAGCAAGCACTACAGAGATTAAGAGATGCTGCAGAAAAGGCAAAGATCGAGCTTTCTTCGAAACTGGAAACAGACATAAGTCTACCTTACATTACTGCAACTGCTGAAGGTCCATTACATCTTGAAATGAAGCTCACAAGAGCAATGTTTGATTCACTTACAAGAGAACTAGTTGAAAAGACGAGAGAACCTATTGAAAGAGCTCTGAACGATGCGAAACTTATGCCTCAAGACATAGATGAAATCATACTTGTTGGTGGAATGACAAGGGTACCGATGGTACAGAAATTCATAAAGGATATATTTGGCAAGGATCCGAATAGGAGTGTTAACCCTGACGAAGCGGTTGCAATTGGTGCGGCAATTCAAGCTGGAATACTTGGTGGCACCGAAGGCGCAAAGGATAAAGATGTTGTACTAGTAGATGTTACGCCACTCACACTTGGTGTTGAGGTAAAAGGTGGATTACTTGAACCAGTTATCCAAAGAAATACGACGATTCCTACGAAGAAGAGCAAGGTCTTTACTACTGCTGAAGATGGTCAGACGAGTGTAGAAGTTAGGGTTTATCAAGGAGAAAGAGCAATGGCAAGAGACAATATCTTTTTGGGTAGTTTTGAGCTCGTCGGTATTCCACCCGCACCCAGAGGTGTACCGCAGATCGAAGTCACATTCGATATAGATAGTGACGGTATTGTGCATGTCTCGGCAAAAGACCTTGGAACTGGAAAAGAGCAATCGATGGTTGTCACTGGAAGACAACAACTTAGCAGTGATGATATAGAAAAGATGATCAAAGAAGCGCAGATGTACGAAGAGCAAGACAAACGAAGACGTGAGGAGATCGAACTCAAAAACAGAGCAGATGACACAGCTTATCATATTGAAAAGATACTAAATGAGAACGGCGATAAGATACCTGAAGATATCAAAAATAGGCTTGAAGAAATCATACGTGATCTTAGAGACGCTATAAACAAGGATGACATACCAAGAATAAAGATGCTGTTTGATGAGTTACAAAATGAAAGTATGAAGATTGGAGAATTTCTGTATAATCAGCAAGCTCAAGGTACACAGAGTTCGACAGGTTCGCAGGATTCTGAGCAATAATAGTTGGTAAAGTGGATAATAAAGACAGCAGGCTGAGACTAATTCAAAACCTGCTGTCTTTCTTTTTTAATGAAATTATTTCATCACATCAGCTGATTTTGGATATCAACAAGGAACTTTACAATTTTTGCTAGGTACTGATCTTCTATTTGCTCAATTTCATCTTGTGAAGGTTGATATGCAATTGCCTTTATCAAATTTATCACCAAATCATCGTACGCTTCACAGTCGGCATAGAAAAAGTCGTCCATCGGTTGTTCTAAAAGTGCTATCAACCTTTTAGAAAAATCAAAGTGTAGTTCTTCAATCTCTCCATGCACATCTTCTAAGAAGTGGTCCACATCATATTCTCCGGAGAGTACATATTGGTAAAGTCTCAAAAACGTTGTCGTGCAGGCCAAAGATAAACCAGCACCCATCGTTGCGATAGTTATCAATGTTGCGTTCTTTTCCATCATGATTGGGTCTACTCCAGCTATGTACATACCAGAAAATATGAATGGAACGTATTCTGAGTTGGGAGAAAGATTATCGAACGTTTCGACAGATATACCTGTGTTTTCGACAAATTTATCTATCAATACACCCCCATCACCATCCGTTGATTCAATGATTGTATCCAATTCATCTGCAAATGGAAAATCTATGCTCTCAAGTATTGCCTCTGCTTTTTTCATTTCATTTGGGTATTCATCTTCGAAATTCTTCTTCCCAACATAGAATTGTATCCTTTCGAAGTTTTCCGGGAAATCGTCTTTCACTCTCTCAAAAGTTTCGTAAGCCTCATCGTAAAGCCCTAGTCGACGTTGCATTATGCCCATTTCGTTGAGTACTTCTGGTGTTGGTACATCTTTTGATAACTCGTAGAGCACATTGTAAGCCTCGAAATGTTTCCCCAATCTTGTAAGCGTATGTGCAAGGTTGTACAACATCTCTGGCCTTTTTTCAATCTTCAAACCTTCCTTAAAAGTTGATTCGGCCTTTGCATATTGGTTTCTCAAATTGTAGACGACGCCAAGCCTTAAATACGCTTCTGGAAGAGGCTCGATTTGAAATCCTTCTTTCGACGTTGTTGTAAATCGTTGAATTACGGTTTTGTAAACTAATTCAGCATCATCAAGCTGTGATAATTCAACGTAGATATCTCCCACTCTTAATAACGGAAGGAGAAAGTCAGGTTCAAGCTGATATGCCTTCGTATATTCCTCAAGTGCTTCATCATAGTCTTGTTTTGAAAACAGCAAATTACCAAGTTCATAGTGTGCCAGTGGAAAATTCGGGTTCAACACCAAAGCTTGTTTGAACTCTATCTCAGCAATGTCGTAGTTTTCAAGTCGCGTTTGTAGTAGTGCATTGTAGAAGTGATATCTGTAGTCATATGAAAGTCTCTTCACCTTTTCCAAATAAGCACTTGCTGCATCGTAATCCTTTGTATTTAAAAGCTGCTTGAATTTCTCATAGTAAAAGTATACCAAATAGGACAACCAATAGTTGTCCTTTTCCAGAGTATATTGCTCTTCTAATCCTCGCAGTATCACATCTAATGGTATATTATCTTGATCTGTAATCAGTATCAAATCTTCTGCAAGTACTGGCAACTTCAAGGGTAAATTCAACCTTTTTGCCACTTCCGGTTTCAGTGGAAGGTATACAATCGCTTTTATATTATTCACCTCCGATTTTTTCCACATTACGTTATTCCCAGCTTCCTATCCATCTAATCTAAAATATCTATCCAAGGCGTCCCAACTTCCTACCAGCGATGATGTGGAAATGGATGTGATCTACTTCCTGACCCGCGTCTCTACCATTGTTTTGTACGATTCTGTAACTTTCTATACCTTGTTCCTTCGTTATTTTCTTGACAACCTCAAACAATTTCCACATATTTTTTGAATCTTCAATGGTCAAATCTCCAACAGTGGGTACATGCTTTTTATAAATTGCGAGTAAATGTACTGGTGCAACTGGATTAATATCTTTTATGACTATGAAATCTTCGTCTTCGTATACCTTTTCGGATGGTATTTGGCCGTTTATTATCTTACAGAATATACAATCAGACATCTCACACACCTCCAGTATTCTGTATTGCCTATGTTGATCGATGGTTATCAAGATCATTATCGATTATTATTGCTGCTTCTCGATCTTAGATATCTGTGAACTCAGTGTATAGTACTTTGAATTAATTGATTTCAGCTTTTCGATGGTTGATTTGAATACGTATAGTATGGAATAATCCTCGACAGAGACAGAGGAAATGCGAGTATTTTTAACTTTAACAACAGCCCCTCGAGTCAGATTGAGGTTATCTATTGTGGAGGAAACGAAATTGGCTTCTGAAAGGTCTGATAGTATCGCACTGTTGAACTCTGAATTATATGTAATGATCTTTGACATGATATCTGCACTAAATTTAGGAGAACTGGTATTGTTTATAAATACCTGTCTGCAATTTTGAATATCTAAGCTCTCAATTTGAGAGTCTATGATGTAGACAGCATAGGCAAATGAGATCTTTACGTCTTTAGCATGGGTATTTCTGATTACCACGAAATTCGTCTGTGAAATGTTCATACTATTGACACTGGCACTGTTTAAAAATATCAAGGACCCGCCATTGCCATTTATCTTGGTCTCAAGTGCGGTACCTTCAAGATATGCAATTCCATTTTCGGAAACTGTAATAGAACCAGGACCAAAAAAGTTAGTCGAGCCAGTTGAAAAGAACAATCCTTTCACATTCAGATCAGAATTGAGTGCATTGATAACAGTTACTCCCTCTTCAAGTATGAGAGCACTATTGGTTGGTAACAGAACACGTCCCATAATTCTGTATGGTGATTTTGAAGATAGCAAGAATTTCTTACCAGATATGTTATTTATAGGAGTGTATGAATCTAGAATATCAAGTTTTTCAAGCAATGGAGGGACACATATCACGTCAGATACATTTCCAAATTCATCGGAAAGTACTGATAAATGTAAAGCCTCTGAGAGTTTTATTTCTGTACCTTTGGACAAACTTTTCATAGATCTTTTCATTGGATCATAAAATAGGGCTGTACTATCCAATACAAATGTGTACGACTCAACTGATGAATTTAGCCTCAATTCAAGTGGGCTTGTGTCCACAGTCACATTATACATTTGACCATCTACATCGATCTTTCTAAATCCATCTTCCAAGAGCATTCCATCTATAAACGTGAATGGGAAAGTCTTGCCATCTACTTTTATGGGTTTCCCAATTTCTATTTTTCCGATACCCAAGTTGTTCGGAATCTTGGGTACAGCAGTGTCATTAATAGTAATCTCGGCAGCAAAGGCCACCGAGTTAGTTGATATCAAATAAATCATCGTTGTCAACAGTACAATCAAAGCCAAGAATGTGGTTATTAAAGTCTTAAAAGATGTCCTAAAAAAGCTATCAATATATTTTCTGCAGGAAATCACTTTCGCTCCCCTCTCAATACACCACTACATCTTGGACATGTCTCGGGATGTTCTTTATCCTTTCCTGTATCGATGTGATACTTCCAACAGCGTTGACATTTTTCACCCTCAGCATGCCTGACAAGGACATTTACGAATTGTCCTACAAAACTGTTCTTTGTTTCATCAACTAACGTTACCTTTGAAACTATAAAGAACTCTTCTAATTCACTTCCGTATTTTCTCAGAAGATCACTGATTTCTTGGTTTTTAGCTTCGATCATGATGTGGGAATCTAACGAATGACCGATCTCTCCAAGTGTGCGTGCATTCTCGAGAGCTTTTAGTACATCATCTCTCACTAACAGTAGTTGTTCAAACTCTTCGAGCAACTTTTCGTCAACAAATTCACTCCTTGATTCTGGCCAGTATTCCAGATGCACACTTTCATACTTTCTTAGCGGACTTTCCAAGTAAGCTTCTTCTGCGGTAAATGGCATAATCGGGGCAAGTATTTTAACCAATGCTTCAAGTATGTAGTACAAGGCAGTCTGAGCGGATCTTCTGTAGACGGAGTCCACTGCCTCTACGTACAATCTATCTTTGAGGATGTCTAAGTATATGGAGCTCAACTCTGTGGTACAGTACTTCACAGTTGCATTATACACTTTTGAATACTCAAATCCTTCATAGTATTCGGTCACTTGCTCTACATACTTTTGCAACCTTCCAAGTGCCCATTTGTCAAGTGGCAATAATTTATCGTATGGCAATAAATCACTTTCTGTAAAATCGTTCAAATTGCTTAACAGATACCTTAGTGTGTTTCTCAGTTTTCTATACACTTCAACTTGTTGTTCGATGATGTTCTTCCCAGCTCTTATATTATCGAAAAAGTCTGTGCTTGCAACCCAAAGTCTGAGTATATCGGCACCGTACTTGCTAACAATTTCAACAGGATCAACGACGTTGCCAAGTGACTTGCTCATCTTCCTGCCCTGCTCATCCTTTATGAATCCATGTGTTACAACGCTCTTAAAAGGTGCCTGACCAGTTTTCGCAGTTGAAAGGAAGATCGAGCTTTGGAACCAACCCCTGTGTTGGTCATCTCCTTCTAGATACAAGTCAACTGGGAACTTCTCACCCTTTGAACGAATTACTGATTCCCAAGAACAGCCTGAATCGATCCATACATCCAATGTGTCGTACGTTTTGTCAAACTCCTTGCTACCACACTTTGGACAGGCAAAATCAGATGGAACAAGCTCTTGAATGTCCATCTCAAACCATGTATCGGTGCCATTTTCCCTTACTATGTTTGCAAAATGTTCAATTACCTGTGGTGCAAGAATGACCTCACCGCAAGATTTGCATCGAACTGCTGGAATTGGCACGCCCCAAACTCTCTGCCTTGAAATCGTCCAATCTGGTCGTTCTTGAACCATCGCGGTAATCCTCGTTTCTCCCCAGACAGGGTACCACTTTACTTTCTTTATTTGCGCAAGTACTTTGCCCCTTAAGTTGTTTTTATCGACCGATATGAACCACTGAGGAGTTGCCCTAAACATAACGGGACCTTTACATCGCCAACAATGTGGATAGTTGTGCGTAATACTTCCAGATTTTATGAGTGCTCCACAACTAGACAAGTCTTCGACGATAATTTTGTTAGCGTCCCATATTTTCAGGCCTTCATATTTTCCGGCCTCACTTGTGAATCTGCCTTCGTCGTCGACGGGTGACAAGATAGGCAAGTTGTATTTCAGACCAGTTTGATAGTCCTCTTCACCATGACCAGGTGCCGTGTGAACTGCTCCTGTACCATCCTCAAGTGTGACATAATCTGCCAAAACTATCACTGAAGTCCTATCGTAGAGCGGATGTCTTGTCAGCTTACCTTCTAGGTCTCTACCAAAGAATATCTCAACTACCTCAAACGATATACCAGTCTCTGCCGCGAATTTCTGAAGTAGTCCTTCTGCAACTATCCAAAACTCACCATTTACTTTTATCTTTGCATATTCATATTCTGGATGAAGTGCAATAGCAACGTTTGCTGGAATCGTCCAGGGAGTTGTTGTCCATATAACTACGTAAGTCTTTGGATCATCTACCATCTGGAATTTCACATATATCGAAGGTGATTCATCATCGTGGTACTCGATTTCAGCCTCTGCCAATGCAGTTTGGCAAGTAGGACACCAGTACACAGGTTTGTTTCCTCTATATACATTCCCATTTTCCACGAGAGTTTTGAAAATATCTAGTATGTGGTACTCATACTCCGGTCTAAGAGTTATATAAGGATTTTCCCAATCACCTTTTACTCCGAGCCTCTTGAATTGTTCTCTCTGTATGTCTACAAATCTTAAAGCAAAGTCTCTACAGAGTCTACGAATTTCAACTGCTGATTTATTCTTTGCTTCTTTACCAAGCGATGTTGTTACGCGATGCTCGATTGGAAGACCATGCGTATCCCATCCTGGTGTGTAAGGTACCCTGTAGCCTCGCATTGTCTTGTACCTTATGACGAAATCTTTCAATATCTTGTTCATCGCAGTCCCAAGGTGAATATCACCATTTGCATACGGGGGGCCGTCATGGAGCAGATAAGTAGGAGCTCCTTCGCGCATCTCTAATGTCTTCTTGTATATCTCTTTTTCTTCCCATGACCTTAACATTTCAGGTTCTTTCTTTACCAAATTAGCCTTCATTTGAAAAGTTGTCTGCGGCAAATTCAAAGTCTCTTTATAATCCATTTTGACACCTCCTGAGTCATTGCTTTCGGATTTATATCAATAATCAATTATAGGCCTTATCAGCGTGCTAGGATAGAATGCAGTTATGATAAACACTATATAGTATATAACAAAAAAGGGGTGACTGCCCACCCCTTTTTCCACTTGGTAGTGGGCATCACTCACATGTTAATTAAACGGCTTACTATTTCCTTTAATTCTGTCAAATCTGAAGATTTCACAATATATGCATCCGCAGCCCAAGATGCCATATCACTCTTGTAATGCGAATATGCTGTTAAAAGCACCAGCTTTGTCTCTTTTCTTATTTCTCTCAGTTTTCCGGCAAGTTCGAGTCCATCCATTCCTGGCATCTCTATATCAATCGTGACCAAATCATATGTTTTTTCGGCAAATTTTTTCAGTGCAGATTCACCATCTTCCGCTTCATCAACTTCATAACCTGCATCCATAAGTTCTTCCATAACTAGCAGTCTCATATTAGGTTCATCTTCAACTACAAGAATTCTTTTGGGCATATTTTTACCCCCTTTCTTTCTCGGGGATATTATACCACAGTTCATCATCCATTTTCAATACTTTTGAAGATTACTATTTCTTGAGGTTTTTGTTCAAATTTTACTTCTTACTTTGCTCTGTACATCACCATGGCAGAAGTGGCCTTTACATTTATCTTTCCACTTACTTGATACAAAGACGTTGTTCCAGCATTTGCTTGATCCACAACAACATTCCAAGTCCCATCTGGTAATGAGAATTGTTGCTCCTTCGTTTCACCATTGTATATGACAACTATCTCTTTCCAAGGATCATTTGCATCATTTATTGTGAATATTACACCCTTTCTTGGTGATGGTAGGAACGTAATCTTGCTTTTTATATCCGCAGCCGTTCTTTGTCTGAACGCCACGTGTTCTTTCCTCAACTGAATTAGGCCTTTGTAGTAATTAAACACGTCTATGAATTCTGCTTTCCTTTCATAATCTAGCCCATTTACAGAGATCGGTGCGTTGTAAGAATTCCCGTCACCATTTTTAGTCCTTGCGAAATCTTGTCCTGCATGTAGAAATGGTACTCCTTGAGATGTAAGTATTATCGCTCCTGCAAGTTTTTGTGCATCTTTGAGCATATCTACCGTCCAGTTTGTCTTTGCATCCGCTTGAGCAGCCAAGTAGTTTTTATCCCACAATGTGTGGTTGTCATGGCATTCAACGTAGTTTATCGTCTCTTCTGGGTCCTTTGCAAAACTCTTTATTATATCATCGTACTCAATGCTGCCTGCCACACCACGTTTGACCAAAGTTTCTTTCGATAGTGCGCCCATGAGGAACCCTTTAACGGTAGCATCAAATACTGAACCTCTCAGTGCATCTCTAAACTCGTCGTTGAATGCTGCTACCTTTGTTCCTCCGACGTCCGATTTTCCAAATCTCACAGTTGTGCCCATTCCACCCCAAGGTTCGCCGTAGATTATAATCGTAGGATCTATACTGTGGAGTTCTTTTTCAACAGCAATCATTGTTTCTCTATCGATGAGTCCCATCTGATCAAGCCTAAATCCATCAACATGATACTCGTTGACCCAGAATTTGAGCGTGTCTATTATATACTTTCTGAACATTGGCCTTTCGCTTGCTGTGGTATTGCCTATACCACTTTCGTTCACATAAGCACCTGTTTTGTCCAATCGATAAAAGTAATACGGTACAGCTTGATCGAATGGAGACATTGGTCCAACACCCCACGTATGCGGGAAAACCATGTCGAGGACTACACGTATACCGTTATCATGCAATGCTTTTACCATCTGTTTAACTTCGTTGATTCTTACAGATGGATCGTATGGATTTGTTGAATATCTGCCTTCAGGTACTGTAAATAGATATGGATCATAGCCCCAATTATAACTCTTCTCGAAATCTCTATCTGCTTCGTCACCCGTCCAGAAATCAAACATCGGGAGTATATGGACATGTGTTACCCCAAGTTCTACTAGATGATCTAAAGCAGTGGTAACACCATTTGGCCCCTTCGTTCCTTTTTCTGTTAAACCAAGGTAAGTCGCCTTATTCTTTACATTTGAATTGTCGAGACCTGTCATATCTGCTATGTGAATTTCGTATATTATCGCATCTTCATATGCACCCATCGCAGGACGCTTATCATTGTTCCAACCTTGAGGATTCGTCTTGGTCAAATCTATGATAGCGCTCTTTGCAGAGTTTTTCGCAACTGCTTTCGAGAAATAATCTACACTCTCTCGATATTCACCGTAACTGAAATACCGAATCTTGTAGAACCAACCTGCCCAATCTCCGTTAAGCACTGCCTCCCACGCACCGTTCCCTATCTGACTCATAGGTACAACTTGACTTGGTTCGCTGTCGTCCCATTTCTTATAAAGCAATAAATCAACACTCTTTGAGACTGGAGACCATACTCTTATCGTCGTTTTCTGTGGTGTGTAATCAAAGCCAAGGGGTCCGTCGTAGTAAATCTTATCGAGTATCTCCATCATAACGACCTTTGCAGGCGTGAAACCTTCGATCTCAACTTGAACATCTTTGTTAACATCGCTGAGCTGGATAGGTTGCGCAAGCACAACTCTCACATGGTTCGTCTTGGAGATATCCAGAGGATCAGCCTTTTCAACCCTCGCAACCTTCTTTTCAACCCCATCGATTCTTACCTTTGCACCAACTTTTGTCGTATCCACTTGACCTGTTAAGTAAGCTTCTATCGTATTTTGATCTCGAGCTTGAGCAAAGAGTATCTTTGGGTTTGTATCTGGCTTTGATGTATAAATTTGCTCAATACCTTGCAACAACCACACCTCCGCTTTTCCATCTTTGACAGTTATAAACCTGTCTGCCGAAACATCCTTCTGTTGCCATTCGTTCAATCTTACTATGACGCCAACCTTTGTCAACGTATCAGGTAAAACTACTTTTGCCACAACACCGTAATCGTCCTTACCCGTAAATTGGTAAGCAGCACCTTCCTTTGAAACTGGCTCAGAAGGCCAAATCCACAAATTCCACCCATCGTAGTTCCCGTCCCAACGATGGTAGTGAATCGTAAGCTCGGTTCCTGCAAAAGCAAAAACCACTACAAAAAGTAATACGATGCTAAGTACCTTCTTGACGTTACTGTTCATACCTGACATACTCAACACCTCCCATCGATGATATTTTCATGTTTTGTCACATTTTAGCTTTTGGATAGAATAGACCATCGCCCAATTATTATATAACACATATTCTGGTAATTGTGCAAAACATTGGAATTGTTTCCATAATTCACCGTTTCTTGACGTATTCTATGTTATTGGTCTTAATATTTCTTGATATTTCAATATCATGCCTTTAAATTCCAAAGTGATAATTAATTGAGAACTTTGGAACACTGAACACACTTTGGAGGTGATAGTATGAAAAGGTTATTAACGTTTGGTCTATTGGTATTTTCTATTTTCGCCGGTTTTGCCAGCACGTTAGTTATAAAAGGGTCAAACACACTTCTTGAGGTCAGCCAGATGTGGGTAGAGGAATTTAGCAAAACACATCCAGATGTTAAAATCACACTTGAGGGAGCAGGCAGTTCGACGGGTATATCAGCACTTTTGAACGGTACGGCAGATATTGCAAATTCCAGTAGATGGCTCAAAGATACAGAAGTGCAAAACATGATTTCTCAAAAAAGATGGTTTGCACCTGTCCAAGTTGCATGGGATGGAATAGCGATCGTAGTTAACAAGAACATCCAAATAAAGAATTTAACGATATCACAAATTAAAGACATCTACACAGGAAAGGTCACAAGATGGAATCAGATAGACCCAAATCTTCCAGCAAAAGATATCGTAGCATTTTCAAGAAATACGGCATCTGGTACATTCGAAGTCTTCTTGGAAAAGGTATTAGGTTCTGACAAACTTTCACCAAGGGTTAGAATGCTCGAATCTACGATGGCAGAAGTTGAAACTGTTGAGAAGACACCTTATTCAATAGCATATATGGGTGTTGGATACGTAACGGATCAAGTTAGGGTAGTTAGCGTCAACGGTATACTTCCTTCAAAACAGAACATACTCAGCGGAAAATACCCACTGTCAAGACCACTATTCATGTTCATAGACGTAACGAAAGGTTGGCCAGAAGAAGGACCAGTCTCTGAATATCTCAAATTTGTGATGTCTGCAAAAGGTCAAGAAATTGTTGAAAAAGGTGGATTCGTAGCAGCTTTGGGTCAATAAGTAGCACGTAAGTAGGATTAAAACGATTAAGGCAGATAGCAAATTACGAAAATCAATACAAAGTCCCAAATGACAGCGAAAAATTCGATGGTTTTGATGATACAAACATTCCGAAGAATGAGAGGGATGAAACGTGAATAGATCAACAAAAGATGCATTAAGGAAGACATTGCTTATAGTCTCATCACTGATTGCAATCAGCGCAGTGTTTGGTATATACATCTACCTTATTAAGGAATCTTCTTCCGCCTTTCAACAAGTGGGGGCGGAACTTTTTGTTTCGGATCAGTGGTATCCAGTTTGGGACCCACCAGAATTCGGTATGCGTGCAATGATCATAGATTCTCTGATCGTTACACTACTTGGTGCTCTTATCGTTGTGCCATTTTCATATCTCATAGCGATATATCTCCATGGGTATGCTAAACCACGAGAAAAAGAGATGATCAGAAGAATTTTTGAATATCTTGCTGGTGTGCCTTCTGTTGTTATTGCATTTGTACTCCTAACATTCGCAAGTCCATTGTTTGCTCAGATAGGTATATACTCACCACAAAACTTACTCTTGGCATTAGCTGGCTTGTTCTTTCTCACAATTCCAATTTGTACAACATTGATCCTTGAATCGCTGGATGGCGTACCAAAACAAGTTGAAGAGGCTAGTACAGCACTTGGCGCAATAGAGTTTAGGACGTACACAAGAGTCACTTCAAGGGCAGCATTGCCTGGTATAATGAATGCCATCGTGCTAACTGCAAACAGAATAATTGGCGAGACTATCGTAGTACTATTACTTGGTGGTGGTGCGGCGATGGTACCTGAAAAATTGACGGACCCAATGAAGACATTGACTGCAGCAATTGCCAGTGAGATGCCAGAAACAGCCAAAGGCTCTCTCCACTATAGCGCACTTTTCGCTGCAGGTCTTATACTTATAGTTTTTTCAACACTCTTTGAAGTGGTTTCAATTGCTATTTTGAGGAGGAACAGAAGATGAACGAAGAAGTGACGAGAAAAACGAAAAAATCTAATCCTGTAAACAAAGGGAAACGCTCAAAAGTCACACTGAGAGTAATTACTTACATATTTGCCGCATTGATTTTGACTTTATTCTTGTTTGCGCTGATTCCAGGGATAAGATATTGGAGTTTGGATTTCTTTACACAAGCTCCTTCGAATGGGATGACATCAGGTGGAATTTTCCCAGCGATACTAGGTTCCATTCTGTTGACATTACTTTCTCTGGCCATTGCCATTCCACTTGGCATATTACTCGGAATTGTATTATCTGAATACAATTTGGAGTATATCAGGTTCGTTGTTACTATTCTCAGTGGCATACCATCGGTTGTGTATGGTCTATTTGGTCTTGGACTATTCTGTATTACACTTGGTATGCGAACTTCCATATTGGCAGGTGCATTGACGCTTGCGCTCATGGTTCTTCCTGTGATCTCATCTTCAGTGTATGAAACTATGCATGCAATACCGAGAGAACTGAGAGAAGCAGCGTATGCACTTGGTGCGAGAAAGAGCGAGGTAATATTTGAAATGCTTGTACCATCTGTGAGAAGGTCCATTCTAACTGTATCATTTGTTGCAGCAGGACGTGCGATAGGCGAAACTGCACCTTTGATACTCACGGCTGCTGTATTCTATGCGACGAATTTACCAACGAGTTTACTCTCGCCTGTGATGACACTTCCAACACATCTGTACTTCCTTTCAGCATCCTACGGAGAAAGTGCTAGATGGATGGCACAAGGAACAACATCGACGTTGATACTTTTCGTAATAGTCGTCTACACAATAGCATTTGCATTTAGGAGGGAAAAGAAATGAATGATGTTGTCATAGAAATAAAAAATTTCAATGCGTACTATGCCGATAAGAAGGCAGTCAAAGACGCAAATCTGAAGATAGAGAAGAACAAAATTACTGCAATCATGGGCCCATCTGGATGTGGCAAATCGACATTGCTTAGAAGCATAAACAGGATAAACGATTTGGTGCCAGAATTCAGGGTTGAAGGTGAGATACTCTTCCATGATCGAAATATATACGATAGAGAAACGGATATCTATTCGCTCAGAAGGAGAATTGGAATGGTCTTCCAGAGGCCAACTCCATTCCCCATGTCGATATTTGATAATATTGCATATGGTTTGAAATTGATAGGTGTGACCGAAAAAAAGGAGATAAAGGAAAAAGTCAGGTGGTCACTGGAAAAGGCTGCACTTTGGGAAGAAGTGAAAGATGAACTTGACAAAGGTGCATTGAAATTATCTGGTGGACAGCAACAACGTCTCTGCATTGCAAGGGCTATCGCGATAGAGCCAGAGGTAATACTCTTCGACGAACCTACTAGTGCGTTAGACCCAGTCTCAACTCAAAAAATAGAAGGTCTTATCGAAGAACTTGCAGAAGAATTTACAACCATCATAGTTACGCATAACATAGGCCAAGCGGCAAGAATTTCTGATTACACACTCTTCATGTATCAAGGAGAAATTGTAGAACAGAACGAAACCACAAAGATACTAAGAAATCCGACGCACGAAGTCACGCAACAGTATCTCAGTGGTAAAATAGGATAAGGACGAAAAACAATTGTGAGGAGGCAGAAAGATGGTTGATCAAAGTCATCACTTCGAGAAAGAATACTCCATATTAAGAGCAGAGCTTGTAAAGATGGTATCGCTTGTATCAGATTCCATGGAGATGTCTTCTAAGGCATTTGAGAATCTGGATAGGTCTTTGGCAAAGAAGATACTGGAACTCGACGATGAGATAGATAATTTGGATAGAGAGATAGAAGACCTTGTTTACAACATCATAGCAAGATTCAACCCACTGGGAAAAGACTTGAGATACGTGATTACTGCCATGAAATTTGCAACGAACCTTGAAAGGATAGGAGACCATGCATGTAACTTTGCTGAGAAGATCATCTGGGTTGCAGAGAATATACCAGACTTCAAGTCTTCCCAGCTCATCAAAGAAATGTTTGGGAATGTTATTACGATGCTCGAACGAACGGTTGCTGCCTTTTCAAAGAGAGATGTAAACTTAGCTATAGAAACTTGGAAAATGGACGATATAGTAGATGATTTGGACAGAAGAGTGATAAGAGAAGTAGAAGGAGTTGACCCACATGTCTTGGTAATGAATGTACTCTTCTCAAGAGACCTCGAAAGAGTTGCAGACCACTTAACTAACCTTTGCGAGGAAATCGTATTTATCGAAACAGGAAAGGAGCTAAAACAGCTCATATGAGAATACTTATCGTTGAAGATGAGCGAATAATCGCTGAAAGTCTTGCCAAGGCACTTGAAACGGAAGGATTTGAATCCAAGATAGCTGGTGGCATAAACGATATGTACAATAAGTTGGAAGCATTTTCTCCAGACCTTATACTTCTTGATCTCATGCTTCCAGATGGTAACTCGTTAAACGAGATCCAGCAGCTCAGGAACGACTATCCTGATACTGGAATCATAATCATATCAGCAAAAAATACGGACCTTGACAAGATACTAGGCATAGAACTTGGTGCAGATGATTACGTAGGCAAGCCATTTAACCCAAGAGAAGTTGTAGCAAGGGCAAAGGCTTATTTTAGAAGGACTAGAGGATTGAAAGAGGTCATAAAATATGGAAAGATGGAGATATACCCAAACGACTACATCGTTACTTACGATGGAGTGCCTGTTGAACTTACATCAAAAGAATTCGAGTTACTCAAACTCCTTGCTCAGCGACCTGACCGAGTCTTTTCGAGAGAACAGATACTAGAAGAAATCTGGAAAGATGAATTTGACGTTTTTGATAGAGTAATAGACGTACATATAAACAATTTGAGAAAAAAATTGGGGAAGAATTGGATTGTTACGATCAGGGGTGTTGGATACAAGTTCTCAAAAAAGGGAGACATTGCAGAGGATGGAGTAGATAATGCAGAATAGATATTTACCACTTGATGCGATGAATTGGTTCGATGAGATTGTGTTCGTGCTGGATGTAGATCGAATCACATGGGTCAATTCGAAAGCTGTAGACTATTTTGGTGAGTGTTTAGATAGCAGCATATTCGACCTACTCATTTTTGACAAAGGCTCGAAACTCGTTGAGGCAGTCCATTCGTTAGAAAAAATTCAATTTGAGGTAAAGATTTTTGTTCCAAAGAAGAGTGCGTGGATGTTTTTCTCTCTTACATATATTCCAAACGAACAGCTATTGATATTGAGAGATATAAGTGAAAAAAAGCACATCGATGAGATAAAATCTGATATCTCAACGCTCATGGTTCACGAACTTCGCAACCCACTTAGTGCTGCGAAGAGTATAGTGTCCCAGCTTATTGAAGAAGAGGAGGATCCTGAGAAGATTAAGATACTTTGGAATCTGGACAAGCAAGTTGAGAGATTAGAGAGGATCATTCAGCAGATAGAATACATCACAATGGCACAACTTGGTCTCTACAAACCTAAGAAAGAAAGAATAAACGTTAAAAAATTGGTTGATGAAGTATTAGAAGAAGTGGAAGGATTGCGAAAGACGAAGAACATCTCCATAGAAAGCAAAATAGAAATTAAAATGATGGAGCAAGATAGCTTCATAATCAAAACGATATTAAAAAATCTACTCTCGAATGCATTAAAATATTCTCTTGATAATTCAAAAGTGATACTTGAAATTACAGAAAACCAACTATCTGTCCAAGATTTTGGCATAGGTATACCAGATTCCGAGGTAGACAAGGTCTTCGATAGATTCTACAGGTCTCCTGCTGCAGTAAAAATGGCATCGGGTTCTGGGTTAGGTTTGCCAGTCGTAAAACATCTTTGCAACATTGCAGGTTTCACTATAGATTTTGAGACAAAACACCTCATAGGGACTAAGGTAACGATACACTTTTGATCACAAATCATTTGTAGGGTGTCTATATAACATAAAAATAGCATAAAAAAACGTGCTAACGTAAATCAGCCCGCTTTTTTAATCTCTATTTCGAATTATTCTTCCTGATTCTCTTCTGCCCCTTTATCTATTACAGTAGTTAATTTTCTTGGGACCTTCTTTGTGATGTAAAACTCGATTTCATCTTTTTCTCTGATATCATCAAAATTCAATAACTTTATACCACATTCTTGTGGTGCATTCACTCGTGTGACGTCTTGCTGGTAGTGTTTCAAAGTTTCGATCTTTCCTTCGAAAATGAGTGCACCATTTCTGTATACACGTGCAAAACCAGACTTTTCAACATAGCCATCGTAAAGCTGTATTCCAGCTATGTTTCCTATTTTGTGAATTTTGAATACCTTCATTATCTCGCCAGCACCAGTCTTCTCTTCCACCTCTTCCGGTTCGAGCATACCTTCAAGTGCAGCCTTCAAATCTTCGAGTAATTTGTAGATAATCGTGTAGGTCCTTATCTGTATACCTTCAGATTCCGCCAATTTGCTCGTCTGTGTGTCTGCTTTCACTCTGAAACCGAGTATAATTGCCTCAGATGCTGATGCAAGCATGACATCACTTGAGTTGATAGCGCCTACTGCTGAGTGTACTATGTCGATATCTACCTCATTTGTCCTCAATTTTACTATTGCGTTTTGTAGTGCTTGAAGTGAGCCAACGGTATCTGCTTTCAGTATTAACCTAACTTCTTTCTTCTCCGTCTCTTGCATCTTCTTGAGAATTTCTTCTAACTTTATTTGTCGCTTCTTTCTCATTTCTCTTGCTTCTATCTCTCTCACCTTATCAGTGATTTCAACTGCCGTTTCCTTAGAATCAACAACGTATATAATGCTGTGTGGATCAGGTAGTTCTTCAAATCCTACAATCATGACTGGTGTAGAAGGTGTTGCCTCGCGTATTCTCTTACCTTTATCGTCTATGAGTGCTTTAACCTTTCCATGTACTCTTCCAGCAACTATGTAATCTCCAACTTTTAGTATGCCATCTCTCACTATGGAATTTGCAACTGGTCCATATCCTTTATCAAGTTTTGTTTCTATAGTAATTGCCCTAACAGGTGAGTCTGGGATACACTTGATATCTTGCATCTCTGCAACGAGTAATATCATTTCAAGCAAATTATCTACATTTATTCCATTTCTTGCAGAAATCGGTACAACGATCGTATCTCCACCCCAATCTTCGGGTATCAAATTGAGCTTTGTAACAAGGTCTTGCTTAGTCATATCCACATTTGCATTTGGCTTATCTATCTTATTTATTGCAACTATAACTGGCACATTTGCGGATTTAGCATGGTTGTATGCTTCTATCGTCTGCGGCATCACACCATCATCAGCGGCAACAACTAGTACAACAATGTCCGTCGACTGTGCACCACGTGCACGCATTTCCGTGAAAACTTCGTGACCTGGTGTATCTATGAACGTGATCTTCTTACCATTTATCACAACTTGATATGCACCTATACTTTGTGTAATTCCACCCTCTTCTTTCTCGGCAACACGAGTTTTACGGATATAGTCGAGCAACGTTGTCTTACCGTGGTCAACGTGCCCCATAACAGTCACAACAGGTGGCCTTGGAGACAACTTCGTCTTATCAACGTACAGATCATCGAACTTCCGCTTGAGGTCATCAAGGGGATTTTCAGCTTTTACAAACTCTTTTGGCGTTTCTTCTTCTTCAAAAGTCAAACGTACATCGTACATTTTAGCGATCCTTTTGACCAAAGAAACAGAAATTTGCTGACCTGGTCTAAGAACCTCACCTTTCATGAAGAAATCTTGGATAATTCTATTTTGTGGTATCTTAATCTTCTCAGCTAATTTATCAAGTCTTAAATCTTGCTCAGTGATGTGGATGGGAGGCTTCTTAACTTCTGCTTTCTCCTTAACCGTCTCCTTCGATTTTGCAATCAAAACCTCCTCTTCTTCTTCAAGCGTTTGCTTATATATATCGAGGAGAATATTAACTGTTTCTTCGTCTATGTAACTCATGTGACTCTTTACTTCAATACCAAGCTCCTCCAATTCGTGGAGCAATTCTTTCGTATCCATATCTAACTGTTTCGCAAGTTCGTAAACTCTTAATCGTGCCAAAAAATCCACCTCCCTAAAGCTTCAATCAATATTATAGCACACATCTTTGTTTTTTGTTTATCCGTTTAACCAATTGAAAAAATCATTTACGCTTTCTTCAACTTCTCTAGGCGCATAATTAGTGATTTTACTTACTTTATCATGTGAAAATTTGCAGTCCAATCTGATTGTGTGAAGTGCATAAGGAACAAACTCACTGGGAATGGAAAGATACGTACCAAACAAAGACAGATAACTTACAAAATCTGCAAGAGAATCACCAAGTATTCTGTAATTTGATAATCCACAGAGTCTTGGCAGTTCCTCAAAATAGATATCGTTACCTGATATTATGAATCCCTCACCATTCACAATCTGATTTCGTTGATCACTGATGAACTGTTTGTACAATTCAACCATGGCATGTACAAGGTCCCTCACATCGACAAAATCGAACTTGCCTTTGACCGTTATCTTTAATTTCCCTTCATGATACTTTCTCATCACGTTCGAAAAGTAAGAATTCTTGAAATCGTATGGTCCAAATATGCCTGTTGGAAAGATAATAAAGCCATCTAGTCCCTCCTTGAATGCACTGAAAACCAACTTTGTAGCCATTGCCTTTGACTTTGCGTAATCTCCTATCGTTCTACTCTCATCGATAGGCGTTTCTTCCGTGATGATCGAACCCGGCCCCATCTCACTGAAGGCGTGGACACTACTAACGTAAATCAAAGGAATTTTGTACATTTTAGCAAGTGATATCACATTCTGCGTGCCACCAACGTTCACTGAATAGAGTTGTTTTCTACGGGAAGGCGTTATCGAAATGATGGAAGCAAGGTGAAATATCGTTTCGACACCAAAGAGTGCGTCTGAAAAATCATCACGCACATCACCGTAAACAACCTCTATTGGTAGCATCTGAAGAGCATGTAAGTTATCTCTTGGATGGACAAGCACCCGAATACGTTGTCCACAGTTGACCAACTCTCTAACAAGCACGTTGCCTAAATGACCAGTTGCACCTGTAACAAGTACAGTACTCATAAACTATCATCTCCTCACACTAGTTTGTTATTCATCAATTGAACTGAGTGACTTAACGAACTTTACGAGCATCTCAAAACTCTCATTGAGCTTTGCAGCCTCACTTTCAGAGAGTTTTGAGAGCACATTTGCAACAATCTTCCCAAAGGCGTCCAAGAACTTATCGAACGTAGTTTTACCCGACTGAGAGAGACTGATGTAAATAAATCGTCTATCATCTTCATCATGATGCGTCTCTATTAATCCCTTTTTCAAAAGTGATTTCGTTGCGATACTTACACTCGGCCTCGAGATGCCAAGCTCTTTCGAAAGGATGCTATTCATCGTCCTTCCTTCACTGCCGACGAATAGAAAAACGTACAATTCAGTTGTACTCATCTTCTCTATCTCTACAACTTCAGGTATGAACTTCACTAATCCAGATACTATTCCAACCACTTTCCTCAAAATATCTCGCATGCCATCACGCCCAACATCCAATTCCAACTCACTCACCCCTCTCGAGCTAATCGCATTTTCTCTGTGCACGCTCTATACAATTAGACAGTTAAAAAAACAAATAGTTCAAAAATTTAACTAATTAAAACAAAAAAACCACGCCCCTTACTGTACAGAGCGCGATTAACGTGACCAATTAGTAAAGAGTTATTTTGTGACATTTGTAAAGACGATTTAAATCATATAAGTCAGAATTTATCGAAATGTATCACCTTTTTGAGAGGCCTTTTTGGAACGTGAAAATTACCTTGTTCATCCATCGAATATTTTACTGTATCATCGTTATCTTCAACGTAAGATTCGTGCACTTTGTAACCCAATGCAACTGCCAAAGAGATATCATATTCCGCTGGAACGTTCAGAATTGTTCTAAGATTCTCCTTATTGACAGACCCTATAACACATCCCCCTATTCCGAGCCCCCAAGCAGCTAATAGAATGTTTTCGAATGCAGTACCTACGTCAATATCGACCCATTTTGAAGACCTTTCTTTGTTTATCAATATCACTATGTACGCCGTTGGTCTTTCACCTTCCTTTGGCGTTCCCCTTGGTGCTATGTAATCAGCCCATCCCGTGTTCTCAAAGACCTTTGCGCACATTTCTTTATCCTTTACCACTATAAATTCAAGTGGTTGCCTGTTTGAACCACTTGGAGCAAGCCTTGCGCAATCGACCAAATCTCTCAAAATGTTGTCGTCGATAGGGTCTTGCCTGAATTTTCTGATTGTTCTTCTCTGCTTGATCACATCTCGAATGTCCATTTTCTCACCTCCAATAGATATCTTCATTTTACCATCATTTTCGGATTGACAGAAAAGGATAAATCAAAGACACAAGCCCCTCGAAAACGAGGGGCTTGCAAATATCACATATAAGCAAGATTCGAGATGATTTGTCATTAGTTGAAGTGATTTCATCCCTCTGGAACGGTTATACTGACTTTGATGGTTAGCCCATTGTCTATCGTCACAGTGAGTGTTTTGGTAGCACTGTCGTAGAAAGTCAGGTTGGACAAAACGATACCAAGTATTTCCGAAGCATCTTCTGGTGCCATCTCTCCTTCAGCCAAGACCTCCCATATTGGAGGATCCATGTTTATCAATTCACCTATCATTTTCGTTTTGATGCCTATGTTGTTGTTCAGCAAATCGAATGGTTCATTTCGCAGTTCATTGAAGTTCAAACTTATCGAAAGCGACACATCTGTTGGAGTAGTCTCAGGACTCTCTTGAGTTGGACGTATCTGCAGTTTGGTACTTATTGCTAGGTTACCATTTGGTAAGTCTTTATCCAGTTCTTTTACTAAATCTATGTACTTTGGGGATTTAAGTATATCTACAGCGCCGAATTTCAGCTCGGTCATTGTAGTACCATTTCCCATCTCGGGAGGATTGATTGTTTCATCCAACCCAGTTTTTATGCTTATATCCTCATCTTCTGAGGCCATCTTCATGTATTCGTACAGACTAGTCTTGCTGTTGTCAGTCCAGCCATTTGAATCTGTCTTTGCAGCCTCGAAACCGTACACTTTGTTTACGATATCAATGAAGAAATCTGCTTCATCGATCAAGAATTTGAAGCCTTTGAATGAAAGCACATTTGATTTGAAGAGAGAACTCATCATCAAATTCCCCGAATCGTCGGCGAGATCGATCACCAAGGCGTTTAAATCGGTCCAAAATGTCTCAGTTGCAGGTGGATTTTCCACATCGGTATACTCTTCCATGAAGTCCGCTATCTTTGTATATGCATCCTCTGTCAAGAAATAGCTTATTGGGTCATCTACCTTACTTATTTCATCTATCTTGGCTAAGTCGTAATCCACTGGTTCTTTACTATCGGAAATTGCCAGCAAAAGATTAACGACACCTCTTAGATACATGATGTCCCTGTAGTCCACAACCAGATTTTGTGGTTCTTCTCCAGCCTGCAGTGTACGTTTGGAATTCAATGCCTTTGGAGTCATGTTTTTCATTCCATCGAACATCTTACCAGGGTTCAACACGTCGATATTGGGTAGGTACTTTTGAATATTTCTACCAAGGCCCTTTGTGACAGTTCCTGGAGTTGGTACCTTAAGCAAGAACTTTTGAACGCTTGCTGGAATTCCACCAGAGCTAAGGGCTTCCAGTATGTCTGCTTTTGCATTCCCAACGATTGGTACCTCTAAATCGGTCATCGAAGTTAAACTTTTTGAAGAATTCAACATACTTCTAAGCTTTTGTACTGCAGTTGGATGATCTTCGTAAACTGCGTAGATGTTGTACAAAGTTTCTGTACCCGTTCCCGTTTCTACGGATGCCAAATCATTTATCAAATCCTCTACATCTTCATCGACAAATACAGTCAGTATATACAGTCGATCCGTACTCTTCAGCGTACTCAAATCAGAAACTTCAGCTGGAAGTTGGTTGAGTAGTGAAGTACAACCTACGAGCATTATCACGAAAAACACAAATATAGGTATATAGAACCACCGTTTCCTCATAAACTCGCCCCTTTCTGTCAACAACGTTATGATATGTGTTACTTAGATAAGAATATCATGCGATGCTATTTGTTACTATGCACGATCACCACCTTATTTGATTATTTTCCGTTAGTAATGACAAGTAAGATCAACTTCGCAGATCCATAGTTTCATCCTTCTAAATATTTCTATTACACACTATAATTTTGACACATGCGTCAGTAGTTTAGTTCAATTTTCTAAAAATGTGAATTTCACTCAATTTGGATAGCCGTAAATTCAAGGAGTTCAAGTATTCTATCGGGATTTCTAACCAACATTTTTCTAGTCATATGTTTGAAAGAGTATCAAAAGCCATTGCCGATATTGAGAAACTTGCCTTTGAGGGATGAGTACTCGCATTATTGCGTCTATAAACATAAGGAAAAGTGCTGTCATTGTGTCATGTAAGCAGAACCCAAGTTCACAAAATTGCTGGAATCTAATTCACATATGATATAATCATATTAATGAGGTGGTGAGAGTAGTATCAGTTCATCATGTTAGGGGATACGTACATTCCTTACAGTACCATGTGGTCTGGTGCGTGAAATATAGGCACAAAATGCTCCATACTTGGAAATACTGCTTCGAATTGCGAAAGAACAAGATAGAAATAAAGGAAATAGTAGGGGTGGGATGGTTTAAAGTAGCAAATCTGGTCAAAGAAGCAGGAGACTCGTGGCTTTAGTCATGAGGGTCTATTATTGATAGCAAACGTGGTAAACGTGAAAAAAGTCGTTTATTCATTATTTTTTAATGATTTCTTGAGTATTTACAACCATGTGGACTGATATCAAGGAAAGCTGGATTTAAACTTTCTTGAGAATAATAATAGAATAGATATGTGTTGAGAATTTGCTGTTCCATGCTAGTGGATGTTAACAAGAAAATTAGAAAAATATCAAGAAAGTTTATCGCTTTCTTTTGTTTGTGAGGGAAGGATTGTGATTAGACATCTCAGAGGGGAGGATGACCATGGCAACTATAGGAAAATGGCAGTGGCAAAACGTTAGCAAATCGAATTTTTCAAGACTTAAGACAACTATTGAAACAGCGTTCTATGGTAACAACGTAGAACTACTCACATCTAGGAGAGAGGCTTACAAGAAAGCAGTTTCTTCATTAGGTACAGTAGTCACAGACCTGCCAGTTTATAAGCCAGAATTGTTGAATCTTGATGAAGGCAGCAAGATACTTCTTTTTAACGATGGTGCAACGGTCGGAAGATTTGCAGGTGCAAGAAAGATAATAGGTGTTCCTGGCGTGAATGAAGACTATTTTGCCGAGATAATTCGTGAAGCTGTATACAACACAAGATTCAGAAAAATGTACCATGCGATAAGTTACACAGGATTGCATGAAGACTTTATGGTGAAAAACCATGTTCTCATACCTGAAGGATTTGAAAACACCGTTTATAACTGGCTCTTGAATTTCCAAGACCTAACACCTGAGTATGCCCTGATGTACGAAAGATCAAAAAAACTCAATGAAACGGATATATACATATTCACAGACCCAGACTGGTGCCATCCAGATTTTCCTGGAGGATTAGCACTTTTTGATCCGAAGAATAATTGTGCAGCACTTCTTGGCTTACGTTATTTTGGTGAGTTTAAAAAAGGTACATTGACACTTGGATGGTCAGTTGGAAATAGGCAAGGATACGCTGCTTGCCATGGTGGGTTAAAGAAGTACGAATTCAATGGCTCGAGTTATGTTGCCGCGTTCTTTGGCCTATCTGGTTCGGGAAAATCCACATTGACACATGCAAAACATGGTGGAAAGTATGATATAACGATCGTGCATGATGATGCACTAGTCATCAATTTGGAAGACCTTTCTTCTATTGCGCTTGAACCATCGTACTTTGATAAAACTTCTGATTATCCTCTAACAAGTGATGACAATAAGTACCTACTGACAATCCAAAATTGTGGTATCACAGTAGATGAGGATGGTAAGTTAGTACCGGTTATGGAAGATGTACGAAATGGTAATGGCAGGGCTATAAAATCGAAATTGTGGTCTCCAAACAGGGTGGATAAGATAGAAGAGCCACTCAACGCAATCTTCTGGATCATGAAAGACCCCATATTGCCACCTATTGTAAAGGTAGAAGATCCTGTACTTGCTTCAACTATGGGGGCAACATTGGCAACAAAAAGGACTACTGCTGAGAAATTGTTGCCAGGGGTAGACCCGGAAGCGTTAATCTTTGAGCCATATGCAAATCCATTTAGGACTTATCCTCTATCAGAAGATTACGATAAGTTCAAGATACTCTTTACCAAAGGAGTCGACTGCTATATCATCAACACAGGATTTTTCATGAATAAGAAAGTGACAAAAGAAACCACGTTGGGAATACTAGAGAATCTAGTTGAGAAAAAAGCAGAGTTCGTTGAATGGTTTGGAGGTTTAAAGATAATGAACATACCAGGTTTTGAGGTAAAGACTTCAGAGTATGAATATCGAGATCTATTGAAGACATCGATGCAAAAACGCATTGCATTTATTCAATCAAAAGATGTTGAGAACAATGGCTATGATAAACTTCCAGCAGAATGTGTTGAAAAGCTCCAGGCCATAGTTACACTGTTGTGATTATCAGAAGATTTCAATAACACCTTCATAACAGTAAATTTACCTATTGTTTACATCACGGTTATTGAACACAATTATACTTAGTATTAAAATATACTAAGTATAAGTATGGATGTAGAAGAATAGGTTTCAAAGAGGAGGTGTTATGTATGGGTTTTCCACTGTTAGGAGAAAGGGTTCCTGAATTTCAGGCAAAAACAACGCATGGTATGGTAAATTTCCCTAAAGACTATGAAGGTAAGTGGGTAGTTCTTTTTAGCCATCCAGGTGATTTTACACCAGTTTGTACGACAGAATTTGTTGCATTTCAGAAGAGATATGGTGAATTCAAGAAATTAAACACAGAATTAATCGGATTAAGCATCGACCAAGTATTTGCTCACATGAAGTGGGTTGAGTGGATAAAAGAGAATCTAGGAGTTGAGATCGAATTCCCAATCATTGCAGATGATAGAGGACATATTGCGGAGATGTACGGGATGTTGCATCCTGGAAAGGGTACAAATACTGTTAGAGCGGTCTTTATAGTAGATCCTAAGGGAATTCTCAGATCCATGCTCTATTATCCACAGGAACTTGGTAGGAACATGGATGAGATTCTTAGGATGGTCAGAGGGTTGCAGATTAATGATGAGTACAAAGTTGCATTGCCTGCAAACTGGCCAAACAACGAGATTATAGGTGACGAGGTAATCATTCCAACTGCAAGTGACTGTCAGACTGCTGCAAGCAGGCTTAAGGAATATGACTGTTACGATTGGTGGTTCTGTCACAAGAAGATTGATCTGAACAAATAGTGGATATGCGAGATAGAAGTAGTTTATAAAAAAGCGAGGGACAAACCCTCGCTTTTTATTCAAATACTTTCTTGGTCTTCCATATATCTCTTACGTATTCTTCAATCGTCCTGTCACTAGAGAATTTCCCGCTACGTGCTATGTTTAACACTGCCTTCTTGTTCCATTGTAGTTTGTCTTGATACAATTGTTCAGCCCTTTCCTGGGTTTTCACATATGAATCGAAATCAGCAAGAATGAAATACTGATCTGGCATTGGTGCATATTTTCCATACAATAGTGTCTCGTATATATCCTCGAATAGTTCAGGGTTTTCTGGGCTGAAATATCCATTCTTGATCATATCGAGTACCTCTCTTATCCTTTCATCCTCGAGATATATACCGAATGGATTGTATCTTCCTTCCTTTTTTGCTTGCGCAATCTCTTCTGCCTTCAAACCGAAGATGAAGATATTATCTTCTCCCACTTCTTTCATTATTTCAACATTTGCGCCATCCAATGTGCCGATTGTTAATGCACCGTTTATCATGAATTTCATGTTGCCTGTACCAGATGCTTCAGTACCTGCCGTTGATATTTGCTCACTTATGTTTGCCGAGGGAATTATGATTTGCGCTAGTGAGACATTGTAGTTTGGAATGAAAACAACTTTCAGATATTTACTGACTGCCGGATCATTATTTATAACATCGGCCACACTGTTTATTAATTTTATTATCAGTTTTGCCATTCTATAACCCGGTGCTGATTTTCCAGCAAATATGAATGTCCTCGGTACCGATGGCCTTTTTCCAGACCTTATTTCGTTGTATAGGAATATTATATGGAATACATTTAGTAGCTGTCGTTTATACTCATGTATTCTCTTTATTTGTATATCAAAGAGAGATTCAGGGTCAATTCTTACGTTAAGCTTTTCTCTTATAAATCTTGCCAGTCTGTCCTTATTCTGGCTCTTTACCTGTGCAAAATTTTCTAGAAATTGTTCATCATCCACGAAGTCTTCTAGTTTCCTCAATCCGTAAAGATTGGTTGTCCAACCATCACCGATGACTTCAGTCACAAGCTTGGCTAGTGGTGCATTGCATTCCAAAATCCATTTTCTTTGTGTCACACCATTTGTCTTGTTGTTGAACTTCTCAGGTGACATTTCGTAGAAATCTTTGAGTATGCTCTTTCTAAGTATTTCTGTGTGCAATTCGGAAACACCATTTATTGAAAAGGCCCCCATCGAACACAGGTTTGCCATCCGTATTTTTTTGACATTTCCTTCTTCAAAGATAGATATATTTACTATTTTTTGGAGGTTACCATTGAATTTCCTCCCCACTTCTTTCAGAAATCTTGCGTTTATTTCATCTATTATTTGATAATGTCGAGGTAGCATGTGTTGGAAAAGCGGTACTTCCCATTTCTCTAGTGCTTCGGGCATAATCGTATGGTTTGTGTAAGCAATAGTATTTCTGACGATATTCCACGCATCTTCCCAGCTGTATCCTTCTTCATCAAGTAATATTCTCATCAGCTCAGGAATGGCGAGAGCTGGGTGTGTGTCATTAAGCTGAATCACTTCAGATAATGCAAGCTTCTTTAGATCATTCCCAAATCGAGTTTTGTGTCTTCTGATTATATCTTGTATCGCTGCACTCACAAAAAAGTACTCTTGTCTCAAACGCAATTCCCTACCTTGATAAAATGCGTCGTTGGGATAAAGCACTTTGCAAAGTACTTCAGCTGCATTTTGTTCGTGCACTGCCTTTTCATAATTACCTTTCTCAAACTCGCTGAAATTAAACTCGTTGATAGCTTTTGGTTGCCAAAGCCTCAGTACGGATACTATCTCACTGTTATACCCAGTTACGTAAATATCGTATGGGATAGCTAGGATGTCGTGAGTATCAATCCAGGTGAATCTAAGTTTACCATTTTCATCTTTATATGCTTCTGATCTCCCAAAGAATTTCACAGTCAATGTTTCTTCCACTTTTGGGAATTCCCAAGGATACCCGTTCTTCATCCAGTCATCTGGTACTTCTTTCTGGAACCCGTCTTCTATGACTTGTTTGAAAAGCCCGTATTGATATCTGATGGAATAACCATAAGAAATATAACCAAGTGTTGCAAGTGAGTCGAGAAAACATGCTGCCAATCTACCTAATCCACCATTTCCAAGTGCTGCGTCTTCTTCAAGCATTGCTAGTTCGTCAAGAGTCAGTTCATACTTGTCGAGTAGCTCCTTTACTTCTCGTTCGACTTGCAAATTCAATATGTTGTTATATAATAATCGTCCTATCAAAAATTCCATCGATAGGTAGTTCACTATTTTTAAATCTTTACGATTAAATATTATTTTGTCGGTGTTCAACCATTTTTCGGCGATCATATCTTTGATAGAATACGATAACGCAAGGTATTTTTGAAGTATAGTTGCACGTTCTTCAGATTGGGCAAGAGTATGGTTAAGGTGATACTGAAACTGTGACTTTATCTTTTGACTACTTTTTGACCTTTTCTCCACTTCCTTGCACCCCTTCTTGATCATGAGTTTTGTCATTTTTGCTGTTTGTTTGCATCAAAACTCTGCTTTTCTCACTCGACTTTCAATGAACCGTTTCCAAGGAAATACCATAGTAAAGTCTATACCAAAAGTAGTAAAAAGTCAAACAATCTCATTTGGTGCAAATAAACACGAATAACCAGGTTTAATTATGTGATATGCTTAACTGGTTACTGTAACAACTGGATTAGATGAAGAAATCCGTAAGTTCTGGATGGATCTCTACATCGAATTCTTCTTCTAGAAATTCCTCATCGAAGTAGGATTTGAAGAATCTCTTAAGTGTTGCCGTAACCAATTGTGGTAGGGTCATATCCTCTGTTAAAGATCTGTTCAGAATAGAATAGATCAAGCTTTGATCTACGGAGACTATGACAACTGGGTCGTTTTCGTCTATTTCGAGTGCTTCCGTATCGACAATGTGCAGTACCTCTTCCAAGTTCAATTCTGACTGGTTGTCCTGACTCATTAACCATTCGATGGGTTCATCAACCGAGATAAAACCGATTAATTTAAGAGAGGGAATTCTATCATTATCAGTAGGTTCGTAGAATTCTATCCTGTAGGTTCCATAGTAAGGACTGTTGATGAAATTGATCTGTAGTCTTGTGTTTACTTTTGATATTTCATTTAGTATCTTTGATAAGTTGCCCTTTTCGTCTTTCCTTATGTATGTTACATTTACCCCATCGACAAATCTCATATGCCTTCCTCCTTTATTTGCCGTCATTTTGTGTGTTGATCTTACCTGTCTATTTCAGTTTGAATATTTTTAGAGGTTTCTTATAATAATCTGCTACCATATGTACCATTACTCCGCAAAAACCACAGATTCCTATAAAGAGTGGGATCTTACTCATTCTGTAAGAAAAGAGGTACAACATTAAGCCATATATAGCTGCAAATGTAATTGAGTGTGCAAACCCTCTGTGTGAGAATAGAGGGAGTGACAAGAACAAGTTAACTACACCTATACCTATTAACATCGAAAGAAATATAGATATTGGCATCAACAGTATTGCCGGAATAGCAGCAACTGTTGATAGTTTTTCGTAGATAAAAGAGTAGAAAATGTAAATGGCAAAGCCAAGCGAAAGTGCTTTGGTAAAAGCCCTCAAAGGTGCACTGTTACTGTCTAGGTCTGGTAAATCGCTCCCAAAGACAAAAAACACATAACCAATTGATAAGTCAATTACACCGGGGCTGAATTCCTTCCCCAACAAAACTGTTATGAGGTTGTAGACTAAGACAAAAACAGGATAAGTAAATACACCTAGCTTTAAGTGCGTTGAAAGATTTGGCATCAAACTACCCCACTTTTCCTTAATTAACGCCATCAGTTCTCAGATTCTCAATGGCTTTTATACGCTCATCTATTGAAGGATATGTACCAATGATTCTACCAAACTTCTTGGATGTTTCTTTACAGTTAGGTTGTGAAAAGAAGAGATGCTGCATGAAGAAATAGTCATTTTCCACTTTTTGGCAGTTGTTCTTGACCTTTTTAAGCGCTTCTATTACTGCTGTCTTACTTGTTTTTGAGACTGCATACCGATCAGCATCAAATTCTTTTCGTACACTGACAAACAAATTAGATAGAAAGCTTATTGGAAAAAACATAAAAGACGTAACTGTAATGAGCATAGTTATAACAAAGTCTGTACGAACATATTCCTTTATTGAGTGATTTTCTGCTTTCTTGATCTTTTCGTTGAGTTTCTTGATTTTCCGTGTCGCCAATGTGAAGGTAAGAAATGGGCTACCGAAAGTTCCACTGACACTAGTCATGTAGTCTGTTTCTCTCTTTATTATATGGTACATCTCATGATAAAGGACAGCCTTCATTTCTTCTTTGGTAAGTTGTTCTAATGCACCTGTTGTAATGCAGATTACATGATCATGTGACCTCATACCAACTGATAATGCGTTGATACTTGGAGAAGGAATTATCATAATTTCCAAGTCTTCTTCATATTCCGCATCTTTCTTAACACTAGAAAGTATCGTGCTGAGTTCATCAGAGGTTTCTACTGGTAAGAATTCTCTTGAATGTTCTGGTTCTGATGAATAAGCATTGACAACCTTGGTTATTGTTCTTGTTACGACAGACAAACCAAGGATTACTTGGAAAGCTGATAGAATAAAGAACAATAAACCAAATAACACAGGGACTCCTAACAGCATATCCAACAGAATACCCAGAAAGGTTGACAGTGTTACAAAAAGTATAGATACTAAATAACTCGACAACTTATTAGTCACTTTATCTATCTCTTGCAAGCTTAAGCCATTAACTTTGCTTGTCTTCAATGCTGGACACTCCAATCTTTGAATGGAAGTCTCTATACGCTTCCAACACTATTCTATTCACAAGTTCTTCAAATTCTATTCCATACGCTTTGGCAGACATAGGCAAATCACTAAGGTCTGTCATCCCTGGCAATGTATTCACTTCTAGAAAATAGAACATGTTGTTACTTACTATACCATCTATTCTTGCAAAATGTTTACAACCAAGCCTTTTGTAGATGTTTAAGGCTGTTTTCTCGGTCATTTCCGTCACCATCTTGCCGATTTGCGCAGGTATGATGAACTCGGTAAGACCATCCGTGTATTTTGCTTCGTAATCGTAGAATTCTTTCTTAGGTCTTATCTCTAGGATTGGTAAAACAATAGGTCGAGAATCTATATCGATTACAGAAATAGTTATTTCCGTACCTTTGATGTACTCTTGCAAAATTACTTCGCTGTATTTTTCTAGTTCCATCCTAGCAGCCTTCCTCAATTCTTCGATACTGTAACATATATGAATACCTATACTTGAACCTTCTCTGCGGGGTTTTACAACGCAAGGTATTTCAAAATCTTCTATTGCTTCCTCATAATTATTTTCTGTTATCATTGTATATCTAGGTATATTCACCAAGTCGCTGACAAGCAAATTGCATAGATACTTATCAAAAGCTACTACACTTGTCTCTACGCCAGAACCTGTGTATGGTATTCCAACCGCATCTAAAATCGCTTGTATTCTCCCATCCTCACCGAATGTTCCGTGTAGAATATTAAAAAGAACATCATATGTTTTGAGTTTGCCCAGATCATAAATTATATCATAACCTACATCTATCTCATCAACATCATGTCCGGATCTTCTTAAAGCTTGTGCTATTCTTTTGCCACTTCTTAGTGAAATCTCCCTCTCTCTAGATATTCCGCCCATTAACACCGCAATTTGCATGTGAAACCTCCTAGCAAACGAGTATATTCAAATACGTTATGTTTCTCTAATCACCAGTTCTGGCTTTAGTATGACCTTTCTGACCTTGCCTCTTGCCTTACCATGGATTTTTTTCATCAGTGTTTCAGCAGCTAGTTTTCCCATTTCAGTTATAGGTTGTTTTACCGTAGTTATGTCAAGAACTTGAGCAATTGGTAAGTCATCAAATCCACAAACTCTTACGTCGATACCCACCTTTAATTCCACTGTTCTTGCGACCTCTATTATTGGTAATGCCAGATAGTCAGTCGTTGTAAAAATAGCACATCGCTGATATCTTGAGAAAATTCGTCGAGCAACTTCAAACGTACTCTCCCAATCAAGCGGTACATAATAGATTTTATCAATAGCTCTTCCTTTACGTTCCAAAGATTCTTGAAATCCCTCTAGCCTTTCATCAAAAACTGTGCTCTCTAATTCATGTGCTTTCCGGTGCGTAACAACAAAAATCTCCATATCAAAATCTGCAAAGTAATCACCCGCTATTATTCCACCGTAATAGTTGTCTACCATTATTGAGTCGTACTTTTCTGATTCTTGTTCCAAACACACAACTGGCATGTTTGGCTCAACGATATCTCCAAGTATTTTGTCAACACTAACACCATCAACAATTAGTCCATCGGTTGAAAGAAGTATTTCTGAAGATTTTCTTAGTGCCTCATATTTTTTTTCGTTATATAACGGATATAGTAAAGACGAATAACCATTTTTAATGAGAACTTCATCAATTGCTGCCATCAGCATTTGATAAAAGTCGCCCTTCATCTCGGGTGTAATAACAGTGATTAAATCGCTTGTTCCTGTAGACAATCGCCTTGCATGAGGATTGGGGATATACCCAAGCTCTTTTATAGCACTCAAAACCCTCTGCCTTGTGGATGGATCAACATGTGAGTTGTTGTTTAGTACACGAGATACTGTGCCAACACCTACGTTGGCATGTTTGGCCACGTCTTTTATTGTTACTTTCTGGAAAGCTCTTGTAGTCTTAGCCATTCTAAGACCCCTCTTCTTAACATGTCGAATGCAAGTAGTGTACTCCTTTTCCTAATACTGTTTCTATCTCCCCTTAGATGCTGTGTTGAAGAGAACACCTCTTTAGGGGTTGCAAGAGCAATACATACCGTTCCAACTGGCTTTTCTTCAGTTCCTCCCGAAGGACCAGCTATTCCGGAAACTGCAACTGAAAAATCAGAATTGAACAGCACTCTGCAATTTCTCGCCATTTCTCTAACACATTCCTCACTGACTGCGCCATATGTTTCTATCGTCTCTTTGCAGACTTGTAAGATTTCGGTCTTTGAATCATTTGAATAGGCAACTATTCCACCCTTATAGACATCTGATGCACCGGGTAAATCTACAAAGGTTGAAGAAAGAAGGCCACCAGTACACGATTCTGCGAATGATATAGTGAGACCGTTCTTTTTAAGTGTATTGTATACTGTATCTTGTATATCCGAATTATCTACTGCATAAACAGAATCACCAAGCAGTAGTAACAGTCTACTGCATATTGTGTCAATCGAATCCTTTAGGATGAACGGGCCCGTGAATCTCACTTCCACTCCCCGTTCATATGATGCCATAGTTGCAACTGTTATTTCAGGGTTTGAATATATAACATCTTTATATTCTTCCATGAGTATAGCTTCGGGGATACCTATTGTCTTGATCCTTCTTGTGTAAAGTGAATCGTTCGTCTTTATCTTTTCGTATACGTTTTCAAATATCGGGATAAGTTCAGAAGGGGGTCCTGGGAGTAGAATAATTGTTTTTCCACCGATTTGCAAAAACTGTCCGGGTGCTGTTCCAACAGGATTGTCCAATATCTCTGCACCCTCAATTATCATAGCTTGTTTTGAAACACTCTTCGCAGATTTTCCGTAGTATTTCAGCGCTCTTTTTGTTAATTCTTCAACTAGATTGTTGTTTATAACAAGTGATCTGTTAATTACTGCCGAAACTGCCTCACGTGTGATATCGTCATCCGTTGGACCTAAACCACCGGTTGTAATTAACAATTCAGCATCTTCTAAAGCCTTTGCTACCCTGTCTTTCATGATTTCAAAGTTGTCTGGTAATGTCTCTGTACGAATAACATACCACCCTGCAAGTTTTAGTTTTTGGCTTAAATATCTAGAATTGGTGTCTAATATCAATCCTTCAACCAATTCATTTCCTATAGCCAAAATTACAGCATTTTTCAAATTGTTCCCTCCCAATTTTTTCAGGAATTTTTTCAGGACTTTTTTCATTGTCAAAGCCGACATGAGAAATTATACCATAAAGAACCAGGATATTGAACCACCCGCGTTAGATCATATTAAATGTCCGTGAAAAAGATTGGTTAGATCGTATTTGCATGTCTTTGAAATGATATCATATCCTTGACTCTTTCCAAAAAAGGCAGGAATAAACAGGGATTTTCAGAACTTCCAGGAGGAGTTTTAAGATTATGTGATGATATAAAACTCACTATCAACAATCTCTAGGATTCAGGAATACATTTTTTCTTTGTTGCCAATTGGCGTGCCCGGCGGGATTTGAACCCACAACCTTCAGATCCGCAGTCTGACGCTCTGTCCAATTGAGCTACGGGCACAGTTTAATCTACTTGATGTAGTAATACATAAAAAAGTGAATCAGCTATCCAGTAACCCAGTGTTTTTTACATCACTGACCCACTGAATCACAGATTCACCCAGCTAAAATTACTGGCGGAGAGAGAGGGATTCGAACCCTCGGTGGAGTTACCTCCACACTTGCTTAGCAGGCAAGCGCCTTCGACCCCTCGGCCATCTCTCCTCATAGTGTTGGAAAATATTAGGATTGGATAATTTACACCAAATCCCTGAAAATGAGAATTAAAAATCAGTTCTTACATTACTTATGTCTTGCGTAAACATTTTATCATATACTTTCGAAATTTCAAGATGAAATATTGAGATATTTGGATGACTCATTTGTCTGTGATGTGATATAATTATTCAAGTGATAGAGAAACAATCTTGTTTAATGGGAGGATGATTAGTTATGAAACACTCGCTGAAAGGCTTAAGGAATGTGCTAATTGTTCTGTTCTTATTCATGGTCAGTCTTTCATTTTCTTTTACTACAAATTATGCTGATTGGTATGGTTTGACATTTTTACAACCAAGTCCCTCAATGATTGCTTTTTCTGAAAAAGCTGGCGGAGATATTGATCTACTCAAGACATCATCATTTGTGTATACATTCGAATCTAATGTAAATCCTCGTCAATCTTCGATGGTTACCAACGGGTTTACTTTTAGTTTTACCATTGCAGATCATCTTCCATTTTCAGATTTTAGGTATGGTATGATTAGCGCCACCTATGATCTATGGGCGAAATTGATTGGCTTTAGATTAGGAAATCAGACAAAGGAGAACATCATTGGTTTCGGTGGGAGTATTGGATTAGGCCTAGAGAATACGGAGCTACTTGTTGGAACGTCAAATTTTGCAGACGATTTCAATTTAACAGATTTTAAGCATTATAATAGTGTTTATAATCTTGGTTTAATGGGTCTAATAAGGCTGTTTTTTGAAATACCAGTCAACAATAAGAATTTCCCATCAGTGATGTACAACTTTAGCTATGGAGTTGGAATGACCGTCTATGGGCCGTTTCTTCCTAATCTGGAAAGTGTCCAGGATTTTGAGGATGTGGAAAGAGTGTATAACATCATGAATCATACTTTAACTGTTAGAGTCAAATTCTGATTCATCAATCTGGATATGGAGAGATTTTTTGATGAGATATATAAAATTTGATCTTAAAAGGATATTCTCTAGACCATCTACTTATTTCATTCTGTTCTTAGCTCCGATCATTTTCGTCGTTGTTGGGAGTGCTTTTTTCAATTCTCTAGGTACAAGTGATCTGAAAATAGGAGTTTATAGCGAAGATAAATCGCCACTTTCCAAATTCACAGTAGGTGTTGTGATGTCACTTTTTCAAGGTAGTACTATGAAGTATGTTGGCGATGATTACACTGAAGAACTGAAAAAGGGAGAACTCCAAGCAGTTGTTATTATTCCAGATGGGTTTACTAGCGGGTTGTTTGGTGGAAAGAAAACGCAGATTGTCTATGTCCCTAGTCCTGTTGATACACATGTATCTGCTGCAGCATACACTGTATTTAAGAGATTATTTGAAGATCTAAGCGGTGGTCCATTTTTCAATCCCAAGGTACTGCAACAGATGTACACTTCCCCTAGTGTGCCTGCACCCGAACTTGTAACAGAAAAGGCTTTAGATTTTACTCATGCATTTGCTCCTAGCTTGATATTCATCATCACGATGTTTGTTTCGATTATGATAGGTAGTGGGTTGGTTGTTTACGATAAGGAAAAGAACTTGTTTAAGCTCTTCCAGCTAGGTAATTTGAGTGCTTTTCAATACATTTTCTCAAAAATTTTTGCCGTATTTGTTGTATCAGTTGTATCAGGAGTTGTTTCATATTTGTTGTTTCTTTTAGTTGGATTTGAGATCAGTGCTCTTGAAATCATTTTACTTATAGCTGTCACGGCTTTATTCCACTCTGCTTTAGGGGTGTTGATCTCTGCAGTCTCGTCGACCAATCTGGTTTCCAACATACTTGGGGCATCGGTAAGTTTGTTCCTCTTACTAATAAGCGGATCTTTGGCTCCAATTAGCGCCCTACCAAGATGGGGAGAGAAAATCGTGTCTTTTGTCCCAATTTACAGTGCAGTTTACTCAACGAGGCTTTTACAACTGTTTCCTGGGTCTGAAGACAATTTTTTGCAAATACTCATTACACTGCTAATGTCATTGATAGGCTCTGTTTTGATATTTATAATATCTGCGCTAGTAGTTAATCATAACTTTATGCCTAAGGAAGATTAAGGCATATCGAAAAGGACATAGCCAGATAAGTTTGGAAAAATATACAGAGACGACTGTGGGGTGTTTAAGTGAATCCTATCTGGAAACTTGTTATTCTGTTAGCTTTGATTTTCGTAGTTGTCTTTATTTCGATAAACTCAAAGAGAGAGCCCAGTTATTTGTTCAAAGAGGGCAGAAGTGAGGCAAGTGCGACAAGTGATTATAGTACTAGCATACTCCAAGATGCGACGTTATCCCAATTAGCAACTGAAATAACATCTCAAACACCAGTGCAATCAATGCCTGAATCAATAACTCAGCCGGACAACATAGCAGACGATATTGCAGAACCTGAAAATCTAGTCGATATGACTGATATATCGACAAGTTCAAACTCAGTACCGATTATAATACTAAATGAAAAGGAAGAGGATTATACTACAAATGAGAAAAGCGGGGGACCATCATTTCCCTCTCACTCCCCCGAAGAGTTGTACCAAGAAATGACAGCAGTTGAGCAGGCAGTTAGAAGATACTTAAGTGCGGGATATAAGATATCATCGTTGAATTCTGACTCACTTTACAAAGAAGGTTATATGGAAAAGGATATGGCAGACAAGTATACAGTTACGTTTAGAGCAAGCGGTGACGGGTATGACATAGTCATATCCCCAAAACTCCCACTAGAAGAATCGGTTATGAACTCACTTGTTCAAAAAAACAAAATCAAAAAGGTCGAGCAAAATATAGAATACGTTTTCTGGATCAAAGCTTACAGAAACTAAATTGTCCTTAAGGACTAACATTGATTTCAGGAGCTCATCTGGGACATTAGATGCCTAAGATACCCAAATACTAAATATTTGGTGGGTTAACACGTATTGTCCAATCCCCCGGGTATTTTGATTTTATTGTGTTTATCGTTTTCAAGAGCTTTTCAACCGTAGATGTTTTTAATATAACTTGATATCTATATTTACCAGCAACTCTGAATATGGGATGTTCACTTGGGCCAAGCATACTGATGTATAACTCTTCATAGTTTTCCAGCTCTCTTGAGAATACGTCTATCGTTTCTTCGGCTATAGTAATATTAACGTTTGCATATATGATCTGAATCATGTCCGCAAATGGTGGATAATTTAATTCTTCGCGTAACTTCAACTCATAGTCATAATAAGAATCAATATCTTGCAATTTTGCACACTTTATTATCGTATTTCCCGGATTGTAGGTTTGTATTACAGCCTTTCCTTTATCTCTTCTACCAGACCTTCCTATCACTTGAACAAGTGTTTGGAATGTTCTAAGTGGCGCATTTATGTCAGGGTATGATATCAATGCATCAATATCTACAATACCAACAAGCCCTATTCTATATATATCAAGCCCTTTAGTTATCATTTTTGTACCTGTTACTATGTCCAGTTCTCCCTCTCTCAACTTTTCCAGAACCTCTTTCATCTTCTTAGGTTCATCGATTATTTCGGCATCCAACCTTCCTATCTTACGTCCAGGAAAGAGGTACATCAATTCTTTCTCTATTTTCTCTGTTCCGGTACCTCTGTCTACGAGCATAGTTGAACCACAATTCGGACAAGTACTCGTGAAAGTTTTCTTTTCTCCACACAAATGACACTTCAACTCATTTTTTTCCATATGGTAGGTCAAGCTTACATCACAGTGATCACATTTCATTATATACCCACAAACTGCACACTGGACACGGGAAAAACCTTTCCTTCTTGTGAATATGAGAGCAGATCTATCCGTTTTGATTGTTTCCATCATCTCGTTGTACAGAGATTCTGAAATGGAAGGTGATATCTTCTTTTCGTCTCGCATATCTATGACTTCTACATCAGGCAGTTCAACTCCGAATCTCTCTTTAAGTATATGAAAGTGATATCTTTTCTCTCTAGCTTGGGCATAACTATCCAAGGAAGGAGTTGCAGAACCATAGATTACGTCAACTGGGAACTGGTCTAATATATAGTGAATCTCATAAAATGGTTCGTGATTATTATAATAACTATCGTCATGCTCCTCGTCCACAATTACGAGTCTTAGATTCTTCATAGGAATGAATAAAGCACTGCGGGGACCTATTAAGATGTCTATTTCTCCTTTGACAGCTTTCGACCATATTTCAACACGTTTTGCATCAGTTAAATAGCTGTGGTAAACCGCAATGGAAAGTTCTGGGAACCGTTTTCTAAGGCGAGCCAATGTCTGTTCTGTTAACGATATCTCTGGAACTAAGTAAAGAACACTACCAAACAAAAGGTACTTATCTATCACTTCAAGATATACTTCTGTCTTTCCACTTCCAGTTGGTCCGTAGAGCAGATGTTTTTGAGCATTAGCTACGTTTTCTGAAAGTCTACTTATACTGCTTTTACTGCTTTGTAGTTTCAATATATTCTCAACCACACCCGACTGTTCTTGTGTTAGCATCGTTTTCCGCGAATTTGTTGTTGCGTCATCTACACATGATAAATCGTTTGAATCGGACACCTTTATGATCCCTCTATTTTGTAACTGAACTATCACATCTCTCTTTACTTCCGTATCTTCAAGTAACTGACCTAACTCAGCAATACCATTAAGTAATAAGTAGTTTAGAACAATAGATTGCTGTACTGTGAGTTTCAACGCAGCTACAGTATCTGTTGAAATATTGAGAGATACGTACTTTTCCTCACGTGGTCGTGGCTTTCTAGATTCAAAGTCCCTATATATCCTAACCTGACCAGATCTTATATATTCCTTTGAGCTTGGGATTTTCTTGAATTCTTCGTACTTCATGTTTTGGATGTTTAACAACGGATTTGTACTTTCCACGAAGAGTATGAAATAATCATCAAATTTCGGTGGGAAACATAAATCATAGTACTTACCTACCCCACTACCATAATGGGCGGCAGTTTTTAGAATCGTCTGTACCCTCCAAGGTTCTAAAAAAGACATGTAGTCGAGCCTTTCATCAATCTCCTTTATTCTTTCGGGCTGTTCTTCAATTAGTTCTTTTTGTATGAATACATTTGTTGATTCAGATTTGTCAACAACATATCCAATTGTCCTCTTATTCCTGAAAGGTACAACAACTCTCTCTCCAATTTCTATGTCTTCTTTTGAAGAGTAAACAAAAAGTTCGCCAAAATTGGTCCTCGAAATAGCTACTAAGTAAAACATTCATTTCACCACACTTAATACTCTAGTAGAAACAGAGTTGTCTTCGAACGCTAATCTTGGTAACTATCCAATACTACATCACCGATAGTTTTTATCAATTCCAAATCCTTTGTAGTTGAGGTAAGATAAAATCCATCAACATATGGTGAGAGCTTCTCTACCATCAGGATCGCCCTTTTTAGTGAAAATCTCTTCAAATTCTGATCAGACCTGTATCTAAAATACTCATTTGGCACAAATACACCCGGAACTTTGGAAAAATGTTCTAGCTGAGAACATGTTTCAAACAACATTAATGCTACATATATCTTTATTTTTGATTTACCCCGCAAATCTCCCATTCTCTCAAGAAAATTGATCGTCGCTTCTTGAGAGAAAGCAGGCTGAGAGATGAAGAATCTGCAGCCAGCTTCTACTTTCCCTTTCATTCTTTCTAGCGTTTGCCTATAGTCACTTTCAAGTGGGCTGAAAACTCCACCAGAACAGAATTCGAATTTGCCGTATACTCTTACCCCTGCGAGGTCTTCATTTTTTTCATTCAACAATTTTGTTAGTCTAAAGACATCGTAAATTGTAAAATCCTCCACACTTGATGAAAAAGGATATGTACCAACTCGTGGATCGTCTCCAGAAAGTATCAGTATATTTCTTACCCCAAGCATGTGTGCAGCTATTAAATCACCTTCTATACGTATGGCATTCCTTGTAGTTCGAGAGAAATGCATCAATACACTGATACCCCGTTCTACTAGCATGTGTGCAGGTGCAATAGGCGAGGTTCTTGAACTACCCATTGGAAGGTCAGTAACGGCGATAACCTGTGCCCCAGATTCAACAGCCTTCTCACAGAAATCTAGATATTTATCTGGTGTTGTTGCTCTCGGAGGTAATGTTTCCAGGATGAACCTCTTATCCAATATTTCACACACCAGTTTTTGGGAAAAGGTGTTGCGTTCATCTTTTGTGCTTCCATTTGTATTGTTAGTTATGGACATCAACTCCCTCCTTCTCCCTACAAAATGGTTTCGTCTTTCTTTCAAAGTTTCATCATTAATCGGCGAGGAGACACCAACTTCTGCAAGTTGGAGAGGAATCGCCACCTCTCCTTTCTTCTTACTAATATCTTAGATTAATAGCGAAACTATGATATAATATTACTAGAGCGAGGTGATGATGTGTACCGCAATCAAAAGCACCAAGTTAGGCATCTCAGCAAGCAAGAGTACGTTGCTTTGAAAACGCTATGCAGACTATCGAAAAACTTGTATAATGCAACCCTGTATGCCATTCGTCAGTACTACTTTACTGAGAAGAAATACTTGCGGTACGAATCTGCCTACCATGCATTGAAGGATAATGAAAATTACAAGCTCCTTAATACTGACATCGCACAGCAGACAATGAAAGTAGTCGACAGAAACTTCAAGAGCTTTTTTGCACTTGTTAACAAAGCAA
>Ga0209508_1000175_pt1 | contig 75210 bp, 60 predicted proteins | sample AD_UKC129_MetaG_FD_184427 | JGI IMG/M metagenome (GOLD analysis project Ga0209508, IMG submission 184427) | Active sludge microbial communities of municipal wastewater-treating anaerobic digesters from Canada - AD_UKC129_MetaG (SPAdes) (version 2) | ecosystem: Engineered > Bioreactor > Anaerobic...
CGTCTCGCACTGAAACCACAAAAAAAACATCCGGAAACTCATCTAATGCCAACAAGAGCGGAAGATCCCTGTTAGACAGACTGAACAGCATAAAATACAGACTTTCCATCGGCCTGCTTTTTCCCATAATTCTGCTGGCTGTTTATGGAATTGTGTCGTACAAGAGGGCTGAAGCAGCCATAATCGGCAATCATGAGACAAGCACCCACAATACCATAGATGCCATAAGCCGGTTTATTAATTTTGGCCTGAACATGATTGACAAAACCGCAATGGAGATTACAAACGACATTAATTTCAGAAATTATTTCAGTTTGAAATATGATGAGGCGATGGGCAATATAAAAAGCTATGATGATACCTATGACAGGATATCCATGAACGTCCTCGCCAACAGTTTTATTTCAAATATCCATCTGATAGGTAAAAATGGCGTTTGTATTTCTACCTCGGGAGAGATCAACCATCATCTGTATGATACTATTGCAAAATCCGAAATCAACCAGGAGTTCAAGACAAAGAAGGTCCATTTCCTCTGGAGGGGAGACCATACGGTTCTGGATGAAGCAATGCCGAAATCCGGTGTTTATGGCAAAGACAAGTACGCCACCTCCCTTATACGGAAAATTGGCCAGGGCGAGGGCTTTCTCATCGCGGATGTTTCCAGTGAACAGATAAGAAAAATGTTTGCGGAGTATGATCTGGGTGAAGGCAGCATCCTGGGATTTATCACAGGTGATGGACGGGAAACATTGTCCGTTGATGGGACTGAAAAACTCTTTACGGAACTGCCATATTACCAGAGCGCGATGGATGCGGAGGAACTCAGCGGTTATTCATATGAGAAATATAACGGTGAGGACTACCTGTTCCTGTTCAGCAAGTTCCAGAATGTTGACGGGGCTGTCTGTGCCCTGATCCCCAAAAGCATCATCCTGGGCGAGGTAAGCGGAATACGGGCGCTGAGCATTGTGTTTGTGACCCTCTCATGTGCTCTTGCAGTATTAATCGTGTTCGTCATTACCGGTGACATCACCAGGCGGATAAACTCCCTGAATGAATCCATCGCCCGGGTTGCCAGGGGTGATCTTACCACCGAACTGGATATGGGCAGGAATGATGAATTTTATACCTTGTGCAGCGGTATATCAGACATGATGCAGGACATGCGCAACCTTATCGGGGAAGCTCAGCGGGTAAGCGTTACAGTGAGCGGGTCTGCGGAAAGCCTTGCCGGTACCGCCAGCGAGTTGCTGGATGCCACCAAGGGTATATCCAGCGCCATCGATGAAATCGGGCAGGGGATTATCCAGCAGTCTGAAGACGCTGAAAAATGCCTTATCCAGATGTCCAACCTGTCTGAACAGATCAGCCAGGTCTACTATAACGCGAATGAAATCGGCCAGATTGCCGGCGGCACCCAGAATGTCGCCAATGAAGGGTTGTACATGATTGAGGACTTGAGCAGCAAATCGAAGGCTACTTCCGAGATTACCCAGGATGTAATCCGGAAGATCCACGAATTCAAGGTACAGTCCAGGACCATCGAGGAATTTGTCAATGTGATCGACAGCATCGCGTCCCAGACCAACCTGCTTTCCCTGAACGCTTCCATAGAAGCGGCAAGGGCAGGCGAAGCCGGCCGCGGATTCGCCGTTGTTGCCGAAGAAATCAGGAAGCTGGCCGAGCAAAGCCAGAATGCCGCAAAGCATATCAGGGACACCGTAAAAGTAATAGAGCGGCTTAACCAGGAAACCGTGACTACTGCGGAGAAGGCAGAGAGTATAGTTGCTTCCCAGGTTGAAGCCCTGACAAAGACTGTAAGCGTCTTTAACAATATCAGCGACCATATTAATGATCTTGTAAGCAACCTCAACGACATCCTGGAACGGCTTAAGAATATCGAGACAGCCAAGGACGATACGCTGAACGCTATTCAGAATATCTCTGCCGTAATACAGGAATCATCTGCATCAACCGAGGAAGTGAACGCAACGGCTCAAAACCAGATCGACTCCGTGGAGCGCCTGCGGCAGGCGGCGATAGTCCTGGAGCAGGATGCCAGGAAACTGGAGGATGCCATCAGTATATTCAGGATCCAATGATATATGTCCCCAGGCAAGTGGTGACCCCATATTTACTTATGAACCAGCAGGCTGTTCCATCCGGGGCAGCCTGCTGTTTATCTTCGCCTGTACCTGTTGATGTAGCCTTCAAAATCCCAGGATCGGATAAACTCCTTAGCCTTGTTGTATCCGCTGTCATACAGCTTCCTGCATTCCTCCCGGGTTATGTCGAACCTGGTTGCCTTAATGCCGAAGGTCGGTATCGAGATGGTTCTGACCGCATCCTTGTCGTTCAGGTATATTTCCTCATTGCGGTCGATTATTGTTTCAGCTATGTCCAGCGCGTATGAAAGGACGCCTTTTATGCATTGCTCCCTTTGAGTCTGCCTGCCGCCTGTGAGTTTGAATCCTATTGTTGGCCAGCGTGGTATCCCTTTTACATCAAACAGCCAGATAGGGAAATTGCTCAGGATACCCCCGTCAACTACCACGCTTTTCCCGCCATGGGATGCCAGGAGCACCGGGCTGAAGTAAAAGGGGATGCTGGAGCTCATCCTGACAGCCCTGGCGATCTCAAAATCCATCGGGTTGATGCCGTACCTGGCAAGGTCGTCCGGGAGGATCAGGATTTCCTTGCGCGTGACATCAGCGGCTATTATTTTAAGCCTTGACCGCTTTTTTTCGCTTACATCCCTGAATTTGGTTTTTCCTTTTGCCTGAAGCAGGCTCCCGATCCACTGCTCCAGGTAATTCCCGCTGTGGATGCCTTTATGTACGATAAGGCCTAAAAGTCCTCCCACCAATGGCACGGACTGAATCCCGTCCTTGTCCATGAACTGTCGGTAATCAATATCCTCAATGATCTCCTTGAGTTCCCTGCCTGTATAGCCGACGGCCAGCAAAGCCGCCACAATGGAGCCCGCCGATGTTCCAGCGATTCTTTGCCACTTGTAGCCATGGTCTTCAAAGCAGCATACGGCGCCCGCAAATGCTATGGCCCTGACGCCGCCGCCCTCGAAAACAGCGTCCGTTTTCATCATTCTCATTAACAAACCAACCCCGGTTATGTTTATTTCCAGCTAATATAGCATATTGCCTGATTGGCCGAATATGCGGCATGGTTTTATGAGGGCCTCAAACCAGGTTTTCAGACAATTATACGGCGGAGAGGTATTACTTATGGGCACAGTTCTTCTTCTATCGGTAAACATGATTAATATTATATAGGGAATAACCAGGCGGGCAGTCAGGAGGGAATGCATTGCTTAAACTGGCAGCGTTGAGAAAGAAAATAAACTGGAGAAAGGTCACAGGGGCTTTTCTTTTCGTATCCCTGATCGCTTCCATAGTGTACATAGCAGTGATGTTCATACTGTCGCCAGCCGGCATCACGGCTTCCGATACCTCCGACCATGTAAAGGGGGATTATGCCCTGATGCTGCTGCAATGCATACTCGGGCTTGTGGTTATGATGCTTCCTTCGGTGATTGAACGGAAATGGTCCATAACTATACCTAACTTCATGTATGTGCTGTATTTTATCTTCCTTTACTGCGCCATTTACCTGGGAGAGGTGCGGAACTTCTATTACGCGGTCCCATACTGGGATCTCATACTGCATGCCTTCAGCGGCGCCATGCTTGGGGCGCTGGGATTCACCATCGTCATCATGCTCAATAACAAAAAGGGGATTAACCTGCATTTAAGCCCGTTTTTTGCATCGGCCTTTTCATTCTGTTTCGCCCTGACCATCGGCGCTGTCTGGGAGATCTATGAGTTTGCTATTGACTCCACCCTTGGTCTTAACATGCAGAAATACATGCTTAAGGACGGCACGCCGCTTATAGGACGGGATGCCCTGCTCGATACCATGGAGGACATAATCGTTGATGCCATAAGTGCTCTGGTAATTACGGCAGTCGGCTACATATATGTAAAAAGTAAAAAGCTCTGGGGTCCGGACAGGCATGAAAGCCCGGATAAAACGGCCGATCAATAAAGGCTTCAAGGGTGCCAAGCACCCTTGAAGTATAATCTCATCAACGGTAATCAGAAGCAATTGAGACAGAGTACTGCCAGTATTGCAGCGACTACACCGAGTCCTATCGAGGTTAAACCGATGATTCCCGGCAGGGCGATGATACCGCCGATGATCAGGAATAGTGCAACCAGCACAAGTGCGAAGCACAGTATCCTATTGTTGCGAAGGAAGTGGCTTACGCCCAGAAGCAGCAGCAAGAGGACTCCTGCGATGATTGTTCCGATAATGATAAAATCAACGCCAATGCCAAGACCGAGCAGAACCACGCCGAAAACAATCAGCAGAAACCCAAGTATGCCGGAAGCTATGAGGACCGGGCGCTTACAGGATCTTCTTACTTCGTCCATAACAACACCTCCAAGAAAACTTCTCTCAATACCAATATATTAGACAAGCACTTAGAGTGTGTAAGTCAGATATTCTCATCGGTTACGTATTTTGTACCTGCGCTTCGGCAGCTTGGCGCGGATAATGGCATCCAGGTGTTCGTCATTTTTTTTGTCAAAAATATTCTGTTTTTCGCATCCGGCATCAAGAGCGATCCATATGGCTAAAAACGCGTTGAATGACGCATTGACCAGCAAACCCAGGGAAAAGCACAGGATGCCCGTCACCCTGGAAAACCCGTCTGTCCGGAGACAGGATGCCAGGCCGGATGTCATCAGGAAAACCAGGGCCAGGTTGAGTATGATTATGTTGAGTAATACCCGCTTCTCCTGGCGCGGGCAGCAGAATGCAACCAATTGACCCATGCCCAGGACGACCAGGCCTGTTGTTACAAACATCACAGGGTACGCCAGTACCAGCAGCACGATTCCAAGGGAAACCATGATGAACCCGATTATCCCCAGGCATATAAAGACCGCACGAAGGAAAGCCTTCCCGTGCATCTCCCGTCACTTCCCGCGAAACGGTGAATCTCGCCATGAATGTGTCTGAGTACATGGCTTGCACCTGATAACAGAGTATTCCGGATAAGCGGAACAGGTGTCTTTCCGACTTCTGTTATGCGGTTAATACATGCTGCAGATCCATTGCCTTTTCATCAAATGCATCCGCATGCAAAGGCTGTGCCGGCAGGATATTCAGGAAAACAGAACCTGTGAGAGAACGGGGCACAAAATGAACATATTTACTTTTTATAATAATCAAGTGCATATACAAACGTTAAAATTTGCCTGATAATGGGAATAGCCGTATGGGATCCGGTCAATACAACCATTTCATGGCTCCTCTGCCAGCATCATATGACCGGGGTCTATAAGAAGCCTGATATCAAAGCATAAGGATTGCTCATCAATCATGAATCCACCGGGAAACGATGGTTCCCGGACTTTAATTATTTATACAAGGAGGGTTCAACCCATGAGAAAGCTTGTTATTCTGGTTCTGTCCCTGTGCCTGATGCTTCCGGCCGGGGTTGCCGCCTTTGCGGAGATTCCGGCCGCCCTGGAGGCCCCCCAGTCTCCCAGCCTCCGTTACGAGGACGGCGCGATTATGTTCCGCTACATCATCCCTCAAAGCATCGTTGATGCGATTAAGAATTATACCTGGGATGGAGATGTGCTGCTTTGTGTGGATTATAAAGTCAATGACGGTCCATGGCATTTTGACGACCCCGTGGTAACCGCAGATACCTATGATATTGACAATGATCTTGAGAGGCCTTTCGTATGGGATGTGGCAGGTGTATTCTGGGATGAGAACAATGTCCAGGAAGAAAATTTCGTGCTTTGGGATTTCGGATTGAGCACCGAGATCGATTTATCCAAGGACAAGTACACATTCCGGGCCAGGTTTGCTCTCTACGATTATGGCAAGGGCCTGGACCAGGAGTACATAACGTCCCCCTGGTCCGATGAAGTATCCATCGGGGGAAGCGCCGCGGCTGAAACCCTGAAATCCCTTGAGGCGCCGGCCGATTTCAAGGTTGAAGTCAAGTACAGACCGGAAAACGGCCTGCCATATTTCTACCTGACCTGGACCAATCCCCAGTCCGTCATTGAGGCCAATAAGAAATTTCCCATCAGGATCAAGACTGACATGAAGGTTGGCGACGGCAAGTGGATTTCTGAAACCGTCGGTCAGGACTGGTGGGGTTCCGACCCCTTTACAACCCACCTGGAATTTGATCCTGTCATAAAGCATTATGTGGATCACATTGATATAGAGGCGGATACCTATTATTTAAGGATCATCTATGCATATGAGGAAGAGAGCCGCCCGAAGGTATACTCCCCGTATTCCAATACGGTTACAATAGGCGCTGAGGCCTTCTATTCCAATGCTTCTTCCTGGGCTGAACAGCACTTGCAGAGCGCCTGGCACCTTGGCATTATAACCGACAGGATAGTCGGCCAGGATATGACCCAGCCCATCACCCGGGAAGAGTTCGCGGAGCTTGCGGTGAAGTTCTATGAGATGGTGACGGGGAAGAAAGCCACAGTGGGTGATAAGAAATTCCCGGATACCAATAATCCGGAGATCCTGAAGGCTGCCAATGTGGGTATCGCGGCAGGAGGCAGCGACGGCAGGTTTAATCCCAATGGGCTGCTGCAAAGGCAGCAGATGGCTACCATGATTGTAAACACACTCCAGGCATGCTATCCCAATATCATCATAGACACAAGCGGCCAGCCCGATTTCAAGGACCAGGCGCAGTTTGCCGCCTATGCGATAGAACGGGCCAAGTTCATGGCCAAGTACAATATTACCGCAGGGGATGGAAAGGGCAACTTCCTGCCCACTGCTACCTGCACCCGTCAGGAAGCCATCACGTTCCTGGTGAAGGCGTATAACGTGCGGGATACCTATTCGTTCAAACAGTGATTTGTCCATTGCGTAAATAAAAGTCCCCGGATAGCTCCGGGGACTTTTCTCTGGTCAGCACGTATTAATAATATGCTTGAACTTCCCGCTCCCGGGATGCTGCCTGGGTTCCTCCTGCGACAGGGTGAAGTCAACCTGCGTCACACCATGCTGCCCCAGAAAATCCCGCAGCCTTTGGCATGCCGTGAGGAAGACCTGATCCCTGCCATATCCTTCGACGGGAACCAGGCGCAGTTCCAGCCTGTTTCCGCAATAAGCCACAACCTGAAAACGGCGGATTTCGTGGATCTCCTTCAGAATTGCGTACAGGGCCAGGGGCGCGATCCTGATCCTTTTTCCGTTTTCTTCGAAGGTCAGGATATCATCGGTCCTCCCTTCCAGTGTGAGCCAAGGTGACGGGTTGCCGCAGCCGCAGGGTTCATGGTGCATCACCACACGGTCCGTGATCTCATAACGGATGAAGGGCTGGGTATAGTTGAACAGGTTTGTGAGCAGGATCCTGTCGGACTGGACACCGTCAGAAACCGGCCTGTTATCCCTGTCAACCGGCTCAACAACCACCCAGTCATCATTCACATGGAAATGCTTTTCCACGCATTCACAGGCAATGGTGCCTCCCTCGGTGCAGGAATAGGAGGTTTGCACATAGCATCCGAAGGCTTCCGACAGCCTGGTTCGAAGCTCGTCGCTCAGGAGTTCGCCGCCGGTCATGATGAGTACGGGCCTGATCCGCAGTCTCCCGCTCGTTTGCTCATCAATCAGCAGTTCAAGAATGGTGGGATAGCCCCCCAGCATGGCCGGCTGGAACTGGTTCAGCTCCGCAACGATCTGTTCAATGGGCAAAAGCGCGCTTGTCACCGCCATCTGCCTCCTCTTCCACGGCATGGCCAGAATTCTTGATCGCACAGAGCTGTTTCCGAGATAAAAACCTCCGGTAGCGAAAACCCCCACTGTTTTTCCGCCCCGCAGCATAAAGGCCTTCAGATCGGAACTTCTGGCGAAGGAACGCACTGCGTTGACAGCGCCCATCACATTATTGGCGGTTTTGTCGCATAACACAACCGAGGGATTGCCTGTGGAACCGGAGGTGGTGAACACCAGGTATTTGCCGTTGAGTTTTCTCCCGATGTTATCCGGATCCTCCATGAAGCGGTTTATTGCTTCCAGGGTAACGCTCCTGTCGGTAAGCCATTCATCAAAATGAGCCATCAGGTCCACCTTGTTCACCGGCGGAAGGTCCCGCAGCCCGAAATCCGGGCTTATGCCAGCATAAAGCCTGCGATAATAGGGGCTGTTTTCCCTGGCATGGGACACCACCTGCCGCAGCCGCTCATCCTGCAGCCTCAGCCGTTCATTGAAGCCCATCTTGCGGTATTTCGCGCAAAGGCGCATGGCTTTAAGCATTCCTGTTTTCATTGTTTTCACCCCTGGATGCCGTCAAGCATGAAATCGATGTATTCACGCATTTCGGCTTTTATGGTTTCGGACCTCTGAAAGAACGCGTCGAGCTTTTCACGATATTCTGTGAGATAGCGGTTCACCAGTGCCTGAACATATAGCGAGAGCGCTTCGATTGCCTTTTCACGGTTTCCCGGCTTAAGGCGGAGCTTTCCTGCCGCTCTTGCCATGGTTCTGGCCGAATTGGCCCTTACCTTTGCCATGTATGGCAAGAGTACGCCAGCCAGCTCATGCATCACCTCGCTGCTGGTTTCGCGGGCTGCCATGTTGACCAGGCGCGTTTCATCAGGATAATCGCGGCACCGGCTGAGCTTTTCATCCATGCTCCCAAATATGATGCCGTAGAAATCGCCGGCATCCGGCTCGGGAACATCCGTTATCAGTTTCTTTAATGCCTGCTCAACACAATACAGGTAGAACTTCTTCTTGCTGCCGAAATAGTGGAAGAGTATTCCCTTAGAGATGCCGCAGCTTTTTGTGATTGCGTCGGTGCTTGCTTCAGGGTACGGCTTCATTGAGAATTCATGGATGCCGTATCGGAGAATCCTGTTCCTCTTTTCCTCCGGAAGCTTTTCAAACGCGGAAACCGGCATATTCTCACCTCGTTATGCGAATCACTTATTGACTGGTGAGTCAATCCTGAGATCAGGATATACCATATTGACTCACAAGTCAATATTCAATACAAACTTGAAGGTTTTTCCTGGTGCTGTTATAATTACTGAAACATCCACATTTGTGCATAGTATGAGCAGGGAGATGATGGTGATGATCAAGGTTGGGCTTATCGGTTATGGAAGCATGGGAAGCATGCTTGTAGGGTCTTTGATCAGGTCGGGCCGGATAAAGCCGGAGGAAATGATCGTATCCACAAGGACAAAGAACAAATTGCAGGATATAAAAAACCTTTGGGATAGCATCAATGTTACCGAAGACAACTGCGAGGCGGTGCGCAGGGCTAAATATATTATCCTTTGCGTAAAACCGCTCCAGATAAAGGATGTCCTTCTTGAAACAAGGCATTGCATAACTCCGGATACAAATATCATATCCATTGCGGGAAGCGTGCCCATGAAGTTTATTGAAAAGGTATCGGGGGCAAAGGTGACAAAACTGACCCCCAGCCTTACATCCGAGGTATTGGATGGTATATCACTTGTGTGCCATTCCGCTTCTGTATCCGCGGAAGAAAGGGAATACATAGAAACACTTTTGGGCGGTATCAGCACCGTTATGAAAGTGAAGGAGGAAGACCTTGAACTGGCGGCAGAGCTTACAAGCTGCATGCCCGGATTCATAGCCGCCATATTCAGGAACCTGGTTGATTCCGCGATGAGGCAGGAAAGCGGGCTTGGCAGGAAAGAGGCGGAAGAGATGGTTATGAGGACCCTGTACGGCACCGCAAAGCTCTTCATTGAGAAAAACATGGGCTTTGACCGGATGATTGAAAGGGTGGCCACAAAGGGCGGAATCACGGAAGAGGGTGTGAATGTCTTTGATGAGATGCTGCCCGAAGTATTCGACGAGATGTTCCGCAGAACCCTGGCCAAGCGTAAGGTTGTCAGGGAGAAGGTGGAATCGGGCCTCGAAAATGTATAGACATGCCGAAAGTTTTCAAGAACAGGATATCCTGTTCTTTTTATTATCAATGAAATATTTTGCTTGCCTCCCGTGTCTTAATATATGGAGGGAGCCAGCGGAGGTGGTTCGGTGGATGACAAGGAGCTCCTGTTAAGGATAAGCCATGGCGATGTAAAGAGTTTCGGAAAGCTCATTGACAGGTATTCCAGGTATGTGACCGCCATAGTCTGCAGGATTGCGGGGAAAGGCCTTGCTTTTGAAGATATCGAGGAAGTCGCGTCGGATGTCTTTATCAGGATCTGGCATCATCCATTACTTTGAAGGGATCCGTGAGCAGGATTTGGAGCACCTGTATCCGGCGGCAGGATGTCTGGTCATTGATGATCCGATGCCGACCAACCTGAGCTTTGAGGTGAATACCCGTTCAGGGTTGGAAGAAGTTGAATATAAGGATGGCTTTAATCCAATGGCAGAAACAAATGGGCTCGACATCGAGAGCATCAGGATCAGTCCGCTGGGATTCGTGCTGACTGCTGCATCAAAAGATCAGTTGGATGTTGGTTCCGCTTTTTCCAACTCGCATACGTATTGCCTGATGGAAGACGGCTCAAAGGTGGAGGTGGAATACTCGGGTTCAAGCATCTCGTCTGGCGGCACAACTCGTTACAACCTAAATTTCATTGTGAACGATATGCTGTTGGATGCCCGAAAGGTTAAGGCCATTTATATGAATGACCAGCTTTTCTGGAGCAGGCAGCAGTAATTTGAAACCAGGATTTACTCAAAAAGTCCCTGTGATTACAGGGGCTTTTTTATTGTCATTGGGCCCGGCAAAGCCAACGTGGCAATCTCGTCAAAGCCATCTGCTACGTCGTCCCTGATCTGCCTGCCAATGGGAGTAAAGATGAGCGCGGGAATATCGGTTCTCTTGACGGTGTGCCGGCAGTTGGGTATGATGAAGCTATCAACTGCCGGTGGGAGGATTTGACGTGTACCGGTATTTCGGAGATTCGCTGAGCACCATTACATCTCTTCTGATCATAGGTGTTTTAAGCTATATGATCGTCACCGTATCCATTCACAGAAGGATTTCCCTGTGGGGGAAAAGGGTGGCAATCCTTTCAGTATGGGGGTTTGCAGCCTGTGTCTTTGCCGCCGCCAGGGACAGCTATTACCTGTCTGTGCAGGCTTCCTCCAATCCCGGCATCACACCGGGATTGTTTGCCGCAGACAGCGCCCAGTCCATACTTGGAAGCCTTGGAGGGGCCATTATAGTCCTTTTCGCCCTGTTATGCCTGCCCATCAGGAACCAGAAATTCCGGAAGGCGGTTTTTTTCGTGGTATCTGTAATCACCGCGGCTAAAATCCTGCTGGTTGAAATAGCGCGGGCAGGTTTTTAGGAATAGCATATAAAAATCTGTTAATCAATTTTTGAAAGGAATCGGTTATGGGTTGTGACAGGCAAAATATTGACTTAACGAATTACGAAAGCAGGGAAAACGGGACAGAAATAACATGCGATGCAGCCATCGTCGGGGGCGGACCCGCGGGATATGAGGCCGCGATCCGCTGCGCCCAAAACGGCCTTAAAACCGTACTGGTCGAGAAAAACCGGCTCGGCGGAACCTGCCTGAATGAGGGCTGCATTCCGACAAAAACCCTTGTTTCCGTGGCCGGCTTTTTAAACCAGCTCAGGCGGGCCGAGGACTTCGGAGTCTCGGTCAGGGACTTCGGGTATTCCCTGGAGAAAATAAGAGATAAGAAACTGCAGATTGTTTCCTCCCTTGTGCAGGGGATCGAATTCCTTTTGAAAAAGAACAAGATCACGGTTATCCGCGGCAGCGCCTCGGTACTGGAAGACGGCATGCTGGCCGTGGAAGAAGGCCGGCATAGGATACGATATAAATACTTGATACTTGCGCCCGGATCGGTTCCGATCCGGCTTCCCATACCCGGGGCCGATGCCCCGGATATCCTTGACAGCAGGCGCCTGCTGGAGCTTGACGATGTCCCGGAATCCCTTGTCATAATCGGCGGCGGGATTATCGGGATGGAGTTAGCCTTTATCTATGCCGCCCTTGGCTGCAAGGTCCACGTGGTGGAAGCCATGCCCCAGATCCTGAACCTGGTGGACCCGGATGTGGCTTCTGTTGTAAAAAGGTCGGCCCGGAAGCTGGGCATTGAAATCCTCGAGTCGGCCCGGGCCACGAGTATCGAGACTGTGCCCGACGGCATGAAGATGGTAAACCTGGAGCGGAAAGGGCAGCAGGAAACCCTGGCTGTCCAGCGTGTGGCGGTTGCCGTGGGCCGAAGGGCAAACATCGGGGCTGTCGATCTTGGAAAGCTGGGTGTTGAGTTGAACGATAATAAGGATGGCATCAGGGTCAATGAGGTCATGCAGACAAGCAACCCCTCGGTCTATGCCGCGGGGGACGTGACCAACCTGGTGATGCTGGCCCATGCCGCATCCCGGCAGGGAATAATCGCCGCCGACCATATTGCCGGAAAGGCAGGAAGTCTTGACCCGCGCCTTGTTCCCAGCGCCATATTCACCTTTCCCGAGATCGGCCATATAGGCTTCACAGAAAAGGAAGCCAAAGAGAAGAATATGGACGTACTGACCGGGAAGTTCCAGATGCGGGCCAACGGCAAGGCGGTAGCCATGCAGGAAACCGAGGGCTTTGTAAAGGTGGTGGCAGACAGAGAAACGAGAAGGATCATCGGGGCGACCATCATCGGGGCCGGCGCGACCGAACTTCTCAGCCTTGCCACGAACCTTGTTACCTGCGGTATAACCATCGATGAAGCCGCAAAGGTCATCTATGCCCATCCTACCCTCTCCGAGGCGGTATCCGAGGCGATACTGGACCTGGCTGGCGAATAATTATTCATTTTCAATGTGTTTTGTATTGACAAACGTCCGAGGATAAGGTAATTTATAAATATACGGAATATGCAGACGCGATGCATAAATATGCATGACTGGATTAAGGAGAGGTAATTATGAAAAAAATGGCAGTGTTGACTATCGTCGTTGCAATGATGGCCGTTATGCTGGCAGGCTGCGGCGAAAGCGCCGGAGTCAAGGTCGTCAGCATCCCGCTGACACAGGAAGAATATGCTTTTGGCGTTAGCAAAGACCAGCCGGAACTGCTTGAAAAGGTGAATGAGTTTATTGCCAAGATCAAGTCGGACGGCACCTTTGACAGAATACTCGACAACCATTTCGGTGACGGCGAACCTGTGCCGGTAACATCTGCCCAGCTGGACCAGTCGAAAGACCAGCTTGTTGTTGCAACAAACGCGGCTTTCGAGCCCTTTGAGTACATGAAGGGCGACAAGTATTACGGGGTTGATATGGAAATAGCCCAGCTTTTAGCCGAATACCTGGGGAAAGAACTCGTAATCAGCAACATGGATTTTGAAGCCGTTTGCCTTTCGGTAGGCCAGGGCAAGGCCGACATCGCAATGGCCGGCCTTACCATCAAGGAAGATAGAAAGCAGTATGTAAATTTCTCGGATAAATACTATGACGCAGCCCAGATGATCATTGTCAAGGCAAGCGACAAGAGATTTGACAACTGTAAGACGGCTGAAGATGTTGAAAATGTGATTAAAGGCCTCAAGCCCACCACGAAAGTTGGCGTTCAGAACGGCACTACCGGCCAGTTATATGTTGAAGGTGACGAGGAATGGGGATTTGAAGGCTTCGATGTCCAGGTCGTAGGTTACAAGGCTGGCTCACTGGCTGTACAGGATATGCTCAACGGCAACATTGACTTCGTCGTTATTGATGAGGCGCCCGCCCACAAGATTGTAGAAGCCTTTAATGCGATGAAATAGTGGACATGATTGAATTGTAGGTTATAATTAAATACAAGAACTTATAATTATGCAATACCCCGCCGCTATTGACCGCGGGGTATTGTGGTGAAAAGGGAAATGGTATGGGTAGCTTCAGTAAAAAATTGGAACGGTTTTGGGAAGTCTTCTACGAGTATAACGGGTACCAGAGGGTCCTGACAGGGCTTCGCAATACGGTGTATATCGCTGTTTTAGGGCTTGTCATAGGAATAATCATAGGAACCCTCATAGCCATTGTTGAAGTCCTTCCAAAGTATAAGCGGCTGCCGAGGATTCTGAACGGCATTTGCAGGTCATATGTGGGTCTGTTCAGGGGAACGCCTATTGTGGTACAACTGCTGGTGGCATACTATGTGGTCCTGCCCCTTATTGGCGTGAACCTTCCCTCCCTGCAGGTATGTGTTATCGTATTCGGGCTGAACAGCGGGGCATATGTTTCCGAGATAATGAGGAGCGGCATCATGTCGGTGGATCCCGGTCAGTTGGAAGCTGCGCGCGCAGTAGGGCTGAGCTACCGGGTGTCAATGATGAAGGTAGTGATACCGCAGGCCGTCAAAAACATTCTTCCTACGCTGGGCAACGAGTTTATTGTGCTGATCAAGGAAACATCGGTGGTGAGCTTTGTCGGGGCTGCCGACCTGTACGTGGCGTTCAGCTATATCGGTACAAACAGCTACGAGTTCATGGTTCCCTACCTTGTCATGGCGCTGATCTATTTGGTTATGGTCATGGCCATCGCTTTTCTCGTCAGAATGATGGAAAGGAGCCTGAGAAAAAGTGATAGACGTAATTGACCTGAAAAAAAGCTTTGGCAGCCTCGAAGTCTTAAGGGGCATAACCACCACCATTAAAGAAGGTGAAAAGGTTGCCATCATAGGCCCTTCCGGAAGCGGGAAAAGCACATTTCTTCGCTGTCTTAACTGCCTTGAGGATCCCACAAGCGGATCAATCATATTCGAAGGCGTTGACATCGCGGATATGAAGGTAGACATCAACATCCACCGGCGGCATATGGGGATGGTGTTCCAGCAGTTCAACCTTTTCAATAACAAAACAGTGCTGGGAAACATTACGCTCGCTCCCGTGTACCTGGGAATACATGATCTGCGGGTCAAGCAGTTCAAGAACTTCTTTATAAGGATAAAGAACCTGTTCTCCCGGAAAAAAACGCCTCTTTACGAGATAACCAAAACGCGCCGGCAGATAATAGATGAAGCGAATGAAAATGCCATGCGCCTGCTTAAAAGGATTGGCCTCGAGGATAAGGCCGATGCCTATCCATCGACGCTTTCAGGCGGACAGAAACAGCGCATTGCCATAATCCGGTCATTGGCCATGAACCCGAAGGTGATGCTGTTTGATGAACCTACTTCAGCCCTCGACCCGGAAATGGTGAAGGAAGTGCTGGATCTGATCAAACAACTCGCCGACGAGGGTATGACAATGGTTATTGTAACCCATGAGATGGGCTTTGCCAGGGAAGTCGCGACCAGGGTGCTGTTCATGGACGAGGGAAGGATTGTCGAAGAGAATACTCCCCAGGAGCTCTTCACAAACCCGCAGCATCCCAGGACGAAGGAATTCCTGTCAAAAGTGCTTTAAAGCCAGGGGAACAGTCCCCCTGGTTCGAGGGCTTCCCTTGGCTTCGAACCAGCGGAACCGTCCCCCTGGTTTGAACCGTCCCCCTGGTTTTACCTTGGATTTCCCTTAAGCTCCCTGCGCCAGACCACAAACATCATGGTGGCAAAACATGCTATACCGCCGATGAGCTCGGAAATGGGCTCGGACAGAAACACCCCGCTGGTTCTGAGCCCACCGATCCTGGGGAGCAGGATAACAAGAGGCATAACCAGCACGACTTTCCTGAATATCGAGAAGAAAACTGCAAACCGGGATTTGGCCAGCGCCAGGAAAATGGTCTGGCCCGCAAACTGCAGAGACATGAAGAAAAATCCCATAAAGAAAAGCCTTATACTGGGGATTCCGGCCCGGAGGACCGCCGGATCATCATCGAAGATCCTGATGAAGAAGGCCGGGAAGCCCTGGATCAGAAGCCACATTAAAACGGTGTAGCCCAATGAAACGATGGTAATGAACCTGATGCTGCTTTTTACCCTGTCATACTTCCCGGCTCCATAGTTATAGCCTATAACAGGCTGCGCCCCGTGTGTAAGACCCAGGACCGGCATGGCGACAACTTCCCGTACCGAGTGGGTAACGGTCATGATGCCGACGTACAGATCGCCCCCGTAAAACTGGAGGGTCGAATTGCACAGGAACTGGATCAGCGAGTTGGTAGCCTGCATGACGAAGCCTGAGATTCCAAGGCCGATTATTCTCCGGATTCTTGCGCCATCCAGTATGAAGCTGCTTCTTTTCAATGTATAAATGGCCTTTTTGCCAGTCAGGAACCTGAGGACCCATGCGGCTGACACACCCTGTGAGATGATGGTGGCGAGGGCTGCTCCCTGAATACCCATCCCAAACACAAAGATAAAAACGGGATCGAGGATGATGTTGAGGACAGCCCCGATAATAACGGTCAGCATCCCCGTGCGCCCGAAACCCTGAGAGTTGATGAAGTTGTTCATCCCAAGGCTTATCATGACAAAAACATTGCCAAGCAAATATATGGTCAGGTAGCTATCCGCATATGGATAGGTTATATCGCTTGCGCCGAACAGGTACAGCATGGGCTTTCTGATAAGGATCCCCAGCACGGTAAGCACGATTCCGGTGGCCGCAAGCATGACGAAGGAGTTACCCATAATCCGTTCGGCTTCCGCATGGTTGGACCTGCCCCGTTCTATGGAGCACAGGGGCGCGCCTCCCATGCCGAAAAGGTTTGCAAAGGCCGCCACAATGGAAATAGCCGGGAGACATATCCCCAGGCCTGTCAGGGCTGTAAAACCGATATCGGGAATCATTGATATGTAAATACGGTCAACTATGTTATAGAGAACGTTGACAAGCTGCGCCAGGGTCATGGGAATGGCCATGCTTATTATGTTTTTTACAATGCTGCCCTTTGAAAAGTCGTTCCTTGCATCCATGGCCGCTCTCCAGTTCGGGATTTACAGAGGTTTTGCCTGTTCTGTCAGGCCGTTATTACCAAACCATTATAGCACATATTTCCTGTCAAAATGGAAGGCCGGCGGTGACACCGTCACCACCGGCCTGTAATGCTCTATGTTTCATCCCGTGGGAATACCCATCAGCCCGCAGCTTCTTCGGCAGACTCATCATCGGCTGACGCCGACTTGCGCTGTTTTGAAACTGCCAGGATGGCCTCAACTATGAGGGCTACAGCCAGAAGCGCTATAAGCAGCGCAAGTATGCCGATAACCATATTTCCGGCCTGGAGATTCTGCACCATCAGGATAATCAGGGCCGACAGGGCAACGCAGATCATGAACACGGCAGGAATCCCCGTATAGAGGCTCTTTTTCTTGCGCTTGAGCAGCCACACGCTTACTGCTGTGAGGGCAAGGGCTCCGAGCAACTGGTTGACAGAACCGAAGATCGGCCATATCTTTGTGTAACCATACTGCAGGAGGCCCCAGGCGGCAAGTATGCTGATGATGGTGGCAGCATACTTGTTGCCGATTATCTTCTTAAGACCGGGTACTGAATCAGCCAGCTCCTGCAGCATGTACCTGGCAATACGTGTTGCCGTATCGAGGGATGTGAGGGCAAATGAAGCAAAGGCCAGGACAACAAAGACCATGCCGAAATCCTTGGGAATCCCGAAGCTTGACATCATGGACGAAACGCCGTTGGCAAATATCTGGACGGGAGTGGCGTTATCCGATGGCTTTCCGAAGCATGCGATGGCCAGCAGGGCCAGGACGGCTACCAATCCCTCAATTAACATAGCCCCGTATCCTATGAGCTTAGTATCTTTCTCGTTGTCTATCTGCTTGGATGAGGTTCCGGAGGAAACCAGCGAATGGAAGCCTGAAATCGCTCCGCACGCGACAGTCACGAACAGCAGCGGGAACAGGGGGTTACCGCTGGAGGGCATGAAGCTTGTGAAGGCCGGCATGCTGATAGTCGGGTTGGAAACAAACAGACCTACCACTCCGCCAATCAGCATCGCATAAAGCAGGAATGAGCACAGGTAGTCGCGGGGCTGCAACAGGAACCATACGGGCAGGACTGATGCAAGGAATATATATACAAGCATGATATAAGTCCAGGTGGTCTGACTGAACTTCAAAACCGGGAATATGTAGCCGATGGCTATGAAAATCGCCAGTCCGATGATTCCCATGGGTACCGATGCCTTGGCCGAAATGTTGAATTTCCTGGTTGTGACACCGAATATGATTGCGAGCAGGATGAACAGTATGGAAATTGTACCTGAGCGGGCACCATTAAGGTTCTCAGGTGTTGCCGGGTTATACGCAAAGGTTGACGCGCAGATGTCGGCGAACGCAGCCACCACAAGGATGAGTGTCAGCCAGGCGAAAACATTGAACAGGATCCTGGCACGCTTTCCTATATTGACCGATATGATCTCACCGATGGACTTGGCCTTGTGCCGTACCGAAGCGAATAAGGCGCTGAAGTCATGAACACCGCCTACGAAGATGCTTCCCAGAACGATCCAGAGATAAACGGGAAGCCAGCCAAATGCCGCTGCCAGGATCGGGCCTGTTATCGGGCCTGCGCCGGCGATTGACGAGAAGTGATGCCCCAGGAGTACGCGCGGGTGAGTGGGATCGTAGTCTACGCCGTCCTTCATGGTATGGGCTGGCGTTGGTTTACTGGGATCGATTCCCCATTTCTTTGCCAGCCATGAACCATAGGTAGCGTATGCTGCAATAAACAGAATGATGCCAATCAGTAAGAGTAGGATTGCCATTGTACCGCCTCCTAAATCAATTTGTGTATATTCCACAACCGACCGCATCGGTTTGTGCCAGGTTTGGATCCGGATCCGGAAGATACTGGTTCAACGAATTCTCAAACAGCTTTTTCATCTCAATAACCCTTTTGCCGCAAAAAATCTCTCCATTGTGCAGGGAAACGCCGGTAATTCCGGCCTTGGCCCAGCCATGGAGAGACAGAAGGAAACTCCTGGTCAGTGAAAATTTTTCTATATATTTTTTCACATCATCGGCAACTGGGTTTTGAAATACAATAACCAGGTTGATAAGGGTAAGATAACTTTCGCTGTTGGGTTTCGCTATTTCCCGGATATTTTCCTTAAGCCATCGGGATAATTCCAGTACCTGGTCCAGGTTTTCGGCGGTATGGACAAGAATTATACTCTGGACCTCAAACTTGTCAATGACATCCTTGCTGGTGATCAGCGTACGGCCGATAGTATCGGAATAACAGGCCGAAAGAAGGAAGGAACGGTTGGCTACAACAGGATGCTTTATGACCCTGAAATACTTCGACAGTATATTTTCGAGACTGTCTATGTACGGTTCAAGTTCAATCACGATGATTACCATCCATAAGTAATAGTCGGTGTTTCAAGTAACTGTTTGTATTACTTGAACTATTCCAGCAAAGTCTTAATAATAATGTTTATTAAAAATATATAATAGGTAACATCATGTGTCAATGTTTGTACATTCTATGTATGGAGTCGTGTTGCCGCCGGCTTTTTGGCAGGCTGACAGAAAAATATTTCCATAGCCTTCCCGGGCTTTTTTCAATGATTAATGCTATCCTTAATTCAACGTTCATGCGGGTTACCCATTTTCCTGCTGATTTTTGACGATGGCACAGATGTTTTTTACAGCGCAAGCTTAAGCGGCAGCGATGCTGCCGATTTGGCATACTCAACGGGATAGGCCTGAGTCTTTTTTAATTACGTCAGGTAACTTTTTGCCCCGTCATTCGTCAATATAAGTGTTTACAGACTATACGACCGGACTAATGAGGAGAAGGAGCATGCTTAAGAGAAAAACCGGCAATAAAGAACATGAGGATACTGCCAGGTCCATTGAGGAGATATGCGTTTCCACCTGGGAATCGGTATACCGCTATATATACTTCAAGGTCCAGAACCGTGAGGAGGCCGAGGATATTACGCAGGAAACCTATGCCAGAGCGCTCTCGTTCCTTAGGGACAACCGGCTCAGGGAGGGACCCCATCTTGGGTTCTTAAGGTCGGTGGCGCTGAATGTCCTGCGGGACAGGTGGCGCAGGAAAAAAAGGATAGGACCAATCGTCAGTATTTACGGAACCGAATCCAACATGGCTGTGGATGATATTGCCGAGCAGAGCGCTATCCGCTCCATGGTGAGGGAGGTGTTGGACTGCCTGACTCAGGAACACCGTACGGTTATAGAGCTCAGGATCCTGAAAGGCTTTTCAACCGCGGAAACTGCTGAAATCATGAATAAGAAAGAGGGCACCGTACGCGTTATCCTGTATCGTGCCCTGAAAAAACTTGCAGAAAAGCTGGACGCGAATTATTGAAGGAGGGCTGATATGGTGGGCAGCATCGAGAAAAAAATATCGGATTATATTGACGATCTGAACGCCGGGAAAAAGCCGGATTCTCATGAATCGGCAGATGAATCCCCGGAATTCGAGGAACTTGCCGGGATTGTCAGGATAGTGCGCTGTCTGAAGGAACCTGAAATGCCCGGTGCGGATTATCCGAAGAAACTGGTTGCGGCTGTAACCCCCGGACAGACACATACAACAGTGAGTAAAAAGAAAAAAAAGCATGGTTTGCCTGGACGGCCGCCGCGGCGGCAGTGCTTGTTTTGGCATTGCTGCTTAATTTCGTGCTTCCCTTTACCGGGAGCACCAACATAGTATACGCCATGGAACAGGCGTTTTCCGGGGTCAAGGCGTACCGCGGTGTTTTGGAGATCGTGAGTATAAATGAGGAAGGCGAGGAAATCCTGCAGTCCAGGCGCGAGGTATGGGCAGACCGGGATGGCCGGTATTATGTTAGGGAACTTGAGGGAATCCGAAGGAATCTGGTTACAGTGAACAACGGGCAGAAGAAATGGCAGGTCCTGTCCGAAGAAAAGACTGTAACCATTTTCCCGGCGTTTCCGGACCCGTACCGGTTCACCTTCGAACTGGGAGATGAAATCCGACAGGTGGGAAATGCCCTGAAAACGAAGGTGGTTGGCGAGGAGAGGATAGCCGGAAGAACAGCAATCGTTATTGAGGTTACACCCGGCGAAGGATTACCCTACAGGTTATGGGTGGACAGGGATACCAGTCTGCCGCTCAAAAAGCAATGCGCCATGTACAACGCGCTTCAATACAGGGCTTCCTATACCGAAATAGAATTCTTCGACGCCATACCTGATGAATTGCTGGCGTACAGCCTTCCCGAGGGATACACCGAAACGGACAGGTATCCCGGGCAGATGGTGAATAATATCCAGGAGGTCGTGGATATGGCAGGGTTTGAACCCAGGCTTCCGGCAGAGGTTCCCGACGGGTACAGGCTGGACGGAATGTCGGTGATGGATGGAGATAAAACCGTAAAGTTCAGTTATGTGTCACTTGATGGGAAAAACACTGTTATCATACTGCAGGCTGTTGCCAGGGATGGGTTCAGGCCGGCTTCCATGGCAACCCTGGGCAGGATCGGGGAAAAAACCGCGGAGGTCCAGTCGCCTGTATCTGATGCGGCAGGTGTCCTTGCCGATGCCGGGCCATATGAAGGAGCGGCCGGTATAAGCTCCATACGCTGGCAGGCATCGGGCATGGAGTATGCCGTTATTGGAAATGCTTCCCTGGGTGACCTTATCCTCTTTGCCGACAGCGTTTCAGACGGCCTGGTGCAGATCCCCGCGGAAATCCCGGAACATGAAACCATCAAACCTCAGGTGGACGTGGAGGTGGATATGGCGGTTGAAGAAAACGAACAGAAGAGCGTGGACAACGGCCATACCCCCTGGAAGCTGGATCCTGTTTTTACGGCCCATGTATTTGTCAATCTGCATATATCACCAGGTGGGATACATGGTGAGTACGCTGTTGATTACACGGAACTCGCGGTAATTTCGAACAATGGGGTTGAGGCAATTGTGGAAGTCGGCGGGGATGTTACGCAAATCAGGAGGGTCTACCTGAAGAAACTTGTCAGGCAGGACGGCACCGGAATATGGACCGTTGTCGGCTACGATCCCGTGTCACCTTAAGGCTATTACACCTGCCTGATATACAAGGTTTCACAGACGGACTGCGGCTCCATAAAGAAAAACAGGGCAGGAAGCTGTCATGCCCCGGATATGGACATTTGGCAAGGCAAGACTTAACAGGTCTTGCCTTTCATTTGATTGAAATTACTGACTGATATGAGGTAAGCTAATGTAAAAGGGGGTATGAAGTGTGGATAACTATATCGTCACCATAGCCCGTGAATACGGCAGCGGAGGCCGGTTGATAGGAAAGGAGCTTGCAAAGGAACTGGATATCGCCTTCTATGACAGGGAACTCATTGTCCTTGCTGCAAAGGAAAGCGGATTGGCCGAAGAGTTTGTGCAGAAGATGGAGTACAAAAGGACTATCAGCTTTATTAACAACCTGTATATGACCGGTTATGAGCTTCCGGTATCCGAGAAGATTTTCCTTGCACAGTGCAAGGTGATACGGCAGGTCGCGGAGGAAGGTTCATGCGTGATTGTGGGCAGGTGCGCCGACTATGTCCTGAGGGATGTGCCCAACTGCATCAGGGTCTTCGTACACGCCCCGATGGAAGAAAGGATCAAGAGGATCAGGGAGGTTTACGGGGAAGAACAGCCCAACCTGGAGGATTTCATCCGGAAGCAGGACAAAAACCGCGCTTCGTATTATAATTATTATACCCATGGCAAATGGGGAAAGGCACAGAACTACCATCTCTGCATAGACAGCAGCATTGGTATTCCGGCCTCGGTACGCGTTATCAAGGAACTCGTGACCGAATACATGAAAAGGTGATGCAAAGGATGAACGATGCAACTCAGGTACGGCAGGAAAACAAAATGGGCGTGATGCCCGTTGGCAAGCTGCTAATCACCATGTCAATCCCCATGATGGCTTCAATGATTGTACAGGCACTTTACAACATAGTGGACAGCATCTTTGTTTCCTATGTCAATGAAAACGCCCTTACGGCCGTATCCCTGGCCTTCCCGATACAGAACCTGATGATCGCCTTCGGATCGGGTACAGGCACAGGTGTTAACGCACTGTTATCGAAAAGTCTCGGGGAGAAGAATTTTGATCGGGCCAACAAAGCCGCCGTCAATGGTATTTTTCTTTTTTTCCTGACCTATGTCGCGTTTGCGGCCTTTGGACTGCTGGGATCAAGGGCGTTCTTTCTGTCCCAGACCGACACTTCTGAAATAGTGAATTACGGGGCCGATTACCTGTCGGTTTGCACCATATTCTCTATTTCCCTTTTCGGGCAGATCATATTTGAAAGGCTTCTACAGGCCACCGGAAAGACCTTTTATGTCATGATCACACATATCGTCGGGGCCGTCGTCAATATCATACTGGACCCTATCATGATTTTCGGGCTTCTTGGCTTTCCGGCACTGGGCGTAAAGGGCGCCGCCATCGCTACTGTAATCGGGCAGACCTGCGGTTTTATGGCTGCCGTATGGTTCAATATGCGGAAGAACCATGATGTCAAAATCTCATTCAAAAAGTTCAGGCCGGATCCCGGAACCATCGGGAGGATCTATGCGGTGGGCATACCATCAACACTGATGATCTCCATCGGCTCAGTCATGAACTATTTCCTGAACAGGATACTCCTTTCCTTCACTGAGACGGCCAGCGCTGTTTTCGGAGTCTATTTCCGCATCCAGAGCTTCGTCGGCATGCCCATCATCGGTATGAACCAGGCCTTGATTCCCATAGTTGCATACAATTTCGGGGCAAGGAAGAAGGACCGCCTGCTTAAGGCAGTACGGCTGTGCATAACATACGCGGTTTGCTTTACGCTGTTAGGGCTCCTGCTGTTCCAGCTGTTCCCGGATGAAATACTGATGCTTTTCAATGCCACTGAAAACATGCTTGCCATTGGCATCCCGGCGTTGAGAATCATAAGCCTCAGCTTTATCTTCATGGGGTTCTGCATAATTGCGGGAGGAGTGTTCCAGGCCCTGGCCAGGGGCGTGCTGAGCCTTTCGGTGTCGGTCATCAGGCAACTGGTGGTGCTGCTTCCGGCGGCATACCTGCTGTCCCTTACAGGTTCGGTAAATGCGGTCTGGTGGGCTTTTCCGATTGCCGAAACAGCATCGCTCATTTTCAGCGCCGTATTTTTGAGGCATGTTTACAGGAAGCAGATCATGAAACTGGACCAGGAGATCGTAGTGCCATAATCAAACCAGGGGGACGGTTCCTCTGGTTCGAGCCAGAGGAACCGTCCCCAAGGAACTGTTGAATAATTTGCCGTGTCCGATTATAATATGTTTTGTAATATTCCGGCGGTTTGTTTATCAGGCCCCGGATATTATATGAAGTACGGTTATATGGAACCATATATCCACTTCTTATCAGGATGGTAGAACGGGAGGACGGAAAGAATGCCCATCACTGAAATTCTTGCTCGCAACGCGAAACTTTACGGCAACGAACTTGCATTGACCGAAATCAATCTGGATCTCCAGGATCGCCACAATGTAATATGGCGCGAATATGAACTTATCGAGAACAACCCGGCAGGCGAATACCGTTTAAGTATGACCTGGCGAGTCTTTGACGAAAAGGCAAACCGTATGGCAAACCTCCTGCTGAAGAGGGGGATAAAGAAGGGCCAAAAGGTTGCCATTCTGCTTATGAACTGCCTTGAATGGCTGCCCATCTATTTTGGGATATTGAAGGCAGGCGCGGTGGCAGTGCCGCTGAATTTCCGATATACGGCAGAGGAGATCAAATACTGCCTGAACCTGTCGGATACCGTGGCCCTGGTCTTCGGTCCCGAATTCATCGGACGCCTGGAGAACGTATACGACCAGATACCCCAGGTAAAACTGCTGCTGTACGCGGGAGAAGGCAGGCCTTCCTTTGCCGAGAGCTACGACAGGCTGACGGCCAACTGCTGTTCCGAAGCGCCGGATATCAAACTTTCCGATGATGACGACGCCGCAATTTATTTCTCCTCAGGGACCACGGGATTTCCCAAGGCGATCCTGCATACCCACAGGAGTCTCATGTGCGCCTGTGAAACAGAGCAGGCCCACCACGGCCAGACCCGCGAGGACAACTTCCTGTGCATACCGCCCCTGTACCATACGGGAGCAAAGATGCACTGGTTCGGAAGCCTGCTTGCGGGCAGCAAAGCCGTGCTGCTGCGGGGAATAAAGCCAGACTGGATCCTTAGGACTATTTCGGAAGAAAGAATTACCATCGTGTGGCTCCTGGTGCCCTGGGCCCAGGATATCCTTGACGCCATAGAGAGGGGCGACGTTAATCTTGATGACTATGAGCTGTCCCAGTGGAGGCTCATGCATATCGGCGCCCAGCCGGTGCCCCCGAGCCTGATAAAGCGCTGGAAAAAATACTTCCCGCATCATCTCTACGATACCAATTACGGGCTCAGTGAATCCATCGGCCCGGGCTGCGTGCACCTGGGAGTTGAGAACATACATAAGGTGGGCGCCATAGGCAAGCCCGGACACAACTGGGAGGCAAGGATAGTTGACGAGAATCTGAGCCCCGTTCCCCAGGGAGAAGTGGGGGAGTTGGCAGTAAGAGGTCCGGGTGTGATGAAATGCTACTATAAGGACCCGAAGGCAACCGAGGCAGTGCTTAAGAACGGCTGGCTGCTGACAGGCGATATGGCCAGAATGGATGAAGACGGCTTCATTTACCTGGTGGACAGGAAGAAGGATGTTATTATCAGCGGCGGCGAGAATATATATCCCGTCCAGATTGAGGACTTCCTCAGGGCTCATGACGCCATCAAGGATGCTGCGGTTATAGGGCTCCCCGATGAACGCGTGGGCGAGATTGCGGCCGCAATCATCGAGCTTAAGCCCGGAGCAAGATGTACCGAGGAAGATATCTTCGAGTTTTGCAGGGAGCTTCCCAGGTATAAGAGACCGCGCAGGATCATCTTTGACAAGGTTCCGCGCAACCCCACCGGAAAGATAGAAAAACCAAAACTCAGGGAGAAATACGGCGTACAGAGGCTTGTGGAAGCCCAGACCATAAGATAGCACCAAGCGGCAGTTAAAACCTGCCGCTTGTTTTTTACCTTCTCCGCGTTTATCCCGCCCCGGTATCCCGCTCCCGCATGAGTCTATATGGATCTTGCAGGCTTGTAAGTATATGGACTGGCCGCGTTGTTTTGGATATAATGCAGAGAGAATGGAAATATTGAAGGGAGAAGGATATCATGCAAAAAGCCGTTGAGATTAAGAGCGGAAACCTCACTCTCAGGGGGATGCTGCACGTACCCGACAACGCTTCTGGAAAAATCCCCGTGGTATGCATCTTCCACGGCTTTACCGGGACCAAGGTCGAACCTCATTTTATTTTTGTCAAGCTGTCCAGGCGCCTCGAAAAGGCCGGAATAGCAAGCGTGCGCTTCGATTTCGGAGGGAGCGGCGAGAGCGACGGCGAGTTTAAGGACATGACCCTGTTCACCGAGCTTGATGATGCCAATGCCATCCTGGACTATGCAATGTCGCTGCCTTTTACCGATCCCGCAAGGATCGGAGTGATAGGGCTGAGCATGGGTGGCACCATAGCCAGCGTGCTGGCCGGTGACCGCAAAGATGATGTGGCGGCGCTGTGCCTTTGGGCTCCTGCCGGGAATATGAAGGAAAGGATCATGACGGACAGGACCGACGAGGATATCCGGGCCTTCCGTTCAAGGGGCTGGCTGGACATGGGCGGAAACGTCATTGGTACAGGATTTCTGGATTCTGCGTTCGAACTGGATGTCTTTGGCAGGGCGGCCCAATATGACAAAAGGGTGCTGCTGCTTCACGGCGACAAGGACCAGGCCGTTCCGTACGATGTTGCAGGGCAGTATCTTGAGATTTACGGCATCAATGCCGACCTCCATACCGTAACAGGCGGCGACCATACCTTCAACAGAAAGGAATGGGAAGATGAGGTGCTGGATTACACCGTGGGCTTTTTCGCGGGCGAACTCCTCGGCACCGGAGCCGGGCAGGGATAAGGAAGCGAAGATGCATATGAAAAAAGGGATAGCAGTTGCCGGCAACATGATCGTGGATACCATCTATCCTATCATGCGGTACCCCGATCCAGGTGAACTTGCCAGTATTGAGAACAATATATCGAGGGCTACGGGGGGCGCGGCCTGCAATGTCATAATCGATCTGGCAAGGCTTGATCCGGGGCTTCCGCTTACAGCCCTGGGTGTGGTGGGGGATGATGAAAACGGCAGCTTTATCCTCGAAAGCCTCTCAAGGTATAATAACATCGATTCTGCCCAGGTCCGCCGCCTGAAGACGACTTCGTTCACATTGGTCATGAGCGACCTGTCTTCAAAGCAGAGGACCTTTTTCCATTACAAGGGCGCTAATGCCGAGTTCTCCGAGTCCCATATAAACTGGGATCTCCTGGACGTGGAAATGCTCCATATCGGCTATCTCATGCTGCTGGACGAACTGGACAAACCCGACCATGAGTATGGGACAAAAATGGCCAGGCTTTTGGCTTCCGCGAAACAGCGGGGGATCAGGACATCCATCGACCTGGTAAGCGACGAGCCGGGAAGGTTCAGGTCCATAGTCCCGCCTGCCCTGAGACACACCGATTATTGCATCATCAATGAGATTGAAGCCGAGCGGACGACGGGCATCCCCCTGCGTGGTACGGCTGGACTTATCGGGGAGAACATGCCCGCGGCGCTTAATGCAATAAAGGACATGGGAGTTGCCCGCTGGGTCGTGGTCCATGCGCCAGAAGGCGGCTTTGGGCTTGACTGTACGACAGGGCAGTTTGTGTCGGTTGAAAGCCTTAGGCTTCCCGATGGTTACATTAAGGGGACCACCGGCGCCGGGGATGCCTATTGCGCCGGAGTGCTGTACGGAGCCTGGCTGGGGCAGTCCCTGCAGGATGCCCTGGAACTGGGCACGGCATGTGCCGTATGCTCATTATCCGAACCAGGGGCCACCGAGGGAATGCACGCATATCCCGAGGTTATGCAGCTTTACACCGGTCTGAAGAAGAAAGCTCACTGATTTACACAATCATTACGGGAAACATATACTATGATATCGATGGATAAACCGGGGGGATTTCCGAAAATGTACCCGTTTACACTGAAGGGCGCCATGGATTATGCCAAAAAAGGGCTTATAGAAGCATGGGTCCACGGATTCCTGAACGGTCCCGGGCATAACCGGGCCTTTTCGGACGGGCTGAAGCTTCACCGGCGGTACTTTGTGGGCCCTATCCCCGTTGAACTGGATAAACTGAAACGGTGCTGCGGACCGGAGCCGGGCATGATCTACCGGGTGGACAAAAAAGGTTTTGAAAGCATTGTAAACGGGATGATCCATGCAATGCGCCACGGGTGGGATATGCCGCCCCTTATCGTCAACTATGCAAACGGCTATTTCGAGGTAAATGACGGAAACCACCGCCATGAGGCTCTAAAGCGCATCGGGGTAAAGGCGTACTACGCCATACTCTGGACAACCGATCCGAAAGACTACCAGGTCCTGCTCAGGATGGCCAACCCGGGCATCGCATGAGATTATTTTGCATCTCCACAACATTTTCCCGTCCTCAATCGTATTAGTGGTGAAAGGGGGAAGTTCGGTGGGACGTTCTTTATTGCGTACGGATGAAGAACTGTCACAGATCTATCATCGCCATGTAAAAACGGTATACCGCGTGTGTTTCATGTATATGAAAAACAACCATGACACCGAGGATATGGTGCAGAATACCTTCCTTCGCCTTCTGAAGGACGGGACGAGGTTTGAAAGCGAGGAACATGAAAAGGCATGGTTGATCAGGACAGCCACAAATCTGTGCAAGGACCATTTCCGCCACTGGTGGAACAGGAGGGTGGGCATGGACGCAATAGCCGAAGTTGCGGCTGAGGATGCCTACACCATTGATGAAACTCTCAGGAGGGTTCTGAGGCTTCCATCAAAGTATAAATCGGTTATCTACATGTATTATTACGAAGGGTATCCGACTGGTGAGATCGCACATATCCTCGGGAAAAAGGCGTCTACCGTAAGAAGCCTCCTTCATGAAGGAAGAAAGCTTCTCAGGATTGAAATGGAGGGAGATGCGGAATGAAACGGGAAGAATTGAAGCGCGCGTTCGACAGTATCGGACCCGACCGGGAAACCGAGAGGAGAATGCTGGACAATATATTTAAACAGTCTGAAAAAGCAAGGGAACGGAAGACCAGGCCATCCTTCAGTCTTCGGAAAGCCGTACCCGTGCTGGCAATGGCCCTGGCGGTCGTGGCCGGCATTGCGATATGGGGCATGTCTTCAGGCAGCCTGACAGGCAGGAATGGCGATGATGGCAGGCTGATCGCCAATGACAGCATAGGGTCGGCGCCAGGCAGGGAGGATGCGGTTTACGTGCTGAAGGACCAGTTCCGGCTTGGAAACAGGCATTATATACTCCTCGGCGACGAACAGCGGAAAGAATATGGGCTTCCCGGAACCATCGGCGACGGGGATATCGGCGGGAAGATTGCAAACATATCCACGAGCGTCGACGAAAGCCTTATAGGCCTGGAAGTGTATGAATACATTCCTGCAGGCTGTGAGGCCGTTGTGGCGGTGAGGAAGGATGCAGGGTGGCAGCTTTTCAGATTTCTTTCCTTCGAAAGCTATAACAACAATAAGGACGAAGACGCCAGGGCTTACCTGGAGCTTTACGGCATCCATGGCGCCGATGATATCGTAAGGATAGTGTTTATCGGCCACAGCGAGCGGGCAAAGCTTGAATACCGTATGGAAATCCTGGCCGAACTGACCGACAGGGACAGGATCAGGGAGTTTTACGATTTCTACTCGGTAATACCCGACTCCAGCGATAAATACTTTGACAAGCTGTTCGGCTATATAGGCGGCGGCCGCGGCAGCGGATATGCGGACCCTGTTCCCGACCCGGTTATGCCCGAAATGAACGACAGGGCAGTACCGCCTGTGCCCCCTGATTACAGGGAAGGAACGACGTATGACATACCGGTCGCGCCTGACCATATTGGCCAGGATGCCATAACCGATCCTTCGGGAAGCTATGGAACGGCGCCTGCGACTATCGCCGGGGACCTGGCAGGAAAAACACCCGTTGATTCCGGAGTGCGGCCGGGTTACCAGGGAGAAACATCGGCAAGCATAGGTGGCAGCGCAGGTACGAACGCCCTTGACAACCCTGTTACCATAAGGGTTTACAACAGGAGCGGTGTCTACCTGGAAACCGTCTATTATCCGAACATCGGGTTCATTTCAAGGCATGAGGTGAGCGATGAATTCGCTGCGTTCTTAAGCAGTTGCATCGCGGAATAAGGGGAAGGCCATTGGATAACCATATTTAAAAGAAGCAAAGCAACAGCACCGGAGCGGGAAAAGCAAACCTGCTCCGGTTTTTTCGAGCAAAATAATGCTTGACATAGGTATTATTAGGATCAGAAGAATGTTTGGGGAGAATGTCGTCATCGACAGGCCAACCCTGGAAGATATCATGCTGTATTATACAAGGAGGAATCAGAATGCTTAGCCTGATGCTCAACTCCTTAATCTGATTCCCGGCCTGTTTTATCCAACCTTCGAAGGCTTGCTCGCGGCTTTCGCTGCGGCTGCCCTCCTGGCCAGCATCTACCTGCCTGTTTATTTCAAGTTTGGGTATATCAAGTCAAAGATCTATAACTTCATCCTGTTTTTCGGACTGTTCTTCGGAATAAACCTGCTTGTGTCCATTGTTCCGGAAGACAGCAGTATTGCCGGCAGTGTATCGCTGTTCTTTGCCAGGCTGAGCGGCGCCATGGTCGGTATAATACTGACAGGAGCGGCACTTGCCATAATGGCCGTATCCTATGGGATATCATTGAAAATATACAAGAACAGGGAGTTTTAAACTCCCTGTTCACCTTTCAGCTTCAGCCTGTGCGCCGGTTCGGCGACGCTGTCTATTTTTATCGCGAACGATGTTTTGTTGCGGATATCCTCATCGGTTATGAAATGGACGTCCAGCAGGCCATCGGCCTCATAGCCTGTCCTGAGGTAATTGATCCTGGCAAGGCACAGGCTCCATCCGTTGAGCCAGTTTTCAAGCAGTTCCTTTTGCTCCGGGGTTCCGTCAAAATGGATCAGAAGGTCGATATCGCTGCCGGGCCTGGCGGTTCCGTTGCTGGTACTGCCGAAAAGATACATGGCCTTAACCCCATACTGTTCCGGGTCAAGCTCGGCGGCAAGCTGTTCTGCCATATAGAAGCGCCAGCGCCAGGAGTTGCCGTCACTGTGGTAGTCGTCAAGGGTTGCGCGGCTGATCTTTCTCGGCTTCTCTGCGGCATGCTTGGCAAGGTACCCCAAAGCTTCGCCAAGGTCCGCGTTCATGGCCACATTGAGCATGAGGCCATCAGATTCCTCCGGGACGTTGATGACCCTGACAACGTCCTCAAGATGCCTGTATTCGGGGAAAAGGTCCGCCAGCATATTCCTGGATCTAAGCAAAAACCTGTAGTTGAACACCGTGTTCGGATCATCGGGGTAGAGGGGAAGAACCCTTATCCCTGCTTCCACGAGATCCTGGAAGAAGTGGGTTCCGAAAGACAGTTCGGGCACATACCCCGCCTTGGTCACGGCCATCTCCATGAGGGCTGCCGTGTTGTTGATCTCGGAATAGGTTACGGGAACGCCCAGCTTGATGTCGCCGCGGCTGCCCCATCGTCCCGGGCCTATGAGGATGAACTGTCGCTTGGGGAGAACGGCATTCAGCATGCCCACCAGGCGGGCTGTGTTTTTCATGTCCTCCGGGTTTTCGAGGCTTCCGTAATGCTCGGGATCAACATACACGATATGGGATATGTTTTTTATCAGGCCGTTTGATATATACCTGTTCGCCGAGAATATGACATTCTCCTTGGGGATATCCTGGGGAATGGAGGCAGGGGCGATGTCACCGCTGTAGCTTTGCGGCCTGCACTGGAGCAGGTACAGGTCTTCTCCGTCCGAAGCGAACTCGATGTCTACGGGATGGCCGATCTTCTCCTTGAGGATGCTAAGCATGGCAGCTATCTGCTTGACGAATTTGGTCCTGGAAATGATGCCATTGAAGGTAACGATCAGGTCGTCGCGTTTGAAGTCAATTTCAAACCTGTTGGCATCCCTGATGTGGTCGTATTCGGCAATTGATACGACCTTTTCAATATTCCCGATCCTGTCGCCGTATTCCCTCAGAATGTCGGCCACATCAACGGTCTTGAAGACGCCTTCCTCAAGATCGATGACATCCATCTTTTTCGGGGAATAGCGCCTGATTTCTTCCGGCACGATATTGACCCTGATCCCGGGCTGCCCGGGAGAGAGAAGCACGGAAAAGTCATCGCTGAGTCTGTCCACGGCACGGGTGCCAAGCCCGGGAACTATCCGCAGAAGCCCGTCCTCCCGCCGTATCCTCGGCGACCAGCGGTATTCATTGTTGCTGAAAGCAACGCCTGAGAATAGCGGGAAGAAATACCTGCCGACCCTGTTGCCTACCACCTGCTGGATCATGATGCCCATTTCCTCATGGACATCCAGGAGGCCTCTCTCCACACGGTACTGTATGGGATCCGGGCTGTAAACCGAGGCGTAGACCTCAAGGATGGCGTCTATCAGCGCTTCCAGGCGCTCCTTCTTGGTGCCTGTGTTGGCCAGGAAAAGACTTTTGTATTTTCCTGAAAAAGCGGAACCTATCTGGTCTTCCAGAGTGCTTGAGCTACGCACTATGATCGGCACGTCTCCCAGGTCGTCCAGCGCGACGGACAGGCTTTTTACTATCTCGGGAGGCAACTGGGAGTTCTTCACCAACTGGATTATATTCGGATACTCAATCCGTACCTCCTGGAGATCCTTGTATTTCTGTTCATTCAACTCCTCAAGGTTGTTGTACTGGAGGAATTCCGTGATGGCATCGGTGGTGATGTACCAGGTCTTGGGGGTCTTCACCGTACCCAGGAGGGGTGAAAACTCGCTTTCGGTTTCCAGTATCTTTTTCGCCAGAATCAGGCCGTTGCTCTTGCCTCCCAGCCTGCCCTGGCTGTTTATGGGATAAATGATCTGGTTTATGATATCGAAGAAATCACTGAGATCTATATACTGTTTTGCCACATTGATGAATTCAGGCCTGTCTGAAAGCAAGCGGCTTATCAGGCCTACGTTCAGCCAGCGTTCCTTCGGGGAATACTTCAGGTCCGAATCGGTCATTACATGCTTCAGCTTCCGGATCTCCTCAATGATATTCCTCAGGGAGGGCGAAGTGCTCTGGATTGCCTTGATCAGGGAATAGGCCTTTTCCTCGCGAATCCACTTCTTGACCAGCGAGGTCAGCTCATTGCCGCTGATATTCTTTCCGGCGACCTGGAACAGTTTGTCGCAGACCGTTGATATTTCACCCAAAGGTTCCTTCATGGCAGGGGCGTTGGCATAGGCCGTATCCCCTTCCTTTCCTGCGGCGGATCCGCTGAAGATTTCCGTTGCTTCGGTAATGCCGTTTATCATCAGGTAATGGGTGAGCTTTCTGCATATATGCTTCAGCAGGGCGGGATCGGCATGCCGGATGAAATCCATAATGAGATCCCAGTCGCTGCCGCCGGGCTGCTGTGTCGTCAATTCAACCTGCGCGCTCATCTTTGACTTCATCTGGCGGTAGCTGATCATCTGGCCTATGCGGTATGCGACAGCCTTAATGAGGGTTTTCTCCTTTTCAAGGAAATATCCCTCTTCGGTTTCGGGCACAAGCTCGGTATAAACTACCTCGATGCTGCCCACAGCCCTGTCATCCACGTATATGCTGCTTGTGTCCGATATGGGTGACGCAATGAATCCTGGTGTCTGGTAGCTGCAGTTGTTGTACACGATCTTGGCCTGGCACAGCTCGGGGAACCTCCAGCCGGAGGGCAGGACCCGGACAATCCTCTCAAAGACCTCCGGAAGGGTGAGCTGGTGGTTGGCAAGGATATTGTCCACCCGGTAAAGGCAGTTCAGTTCCTTTTCACGTTCTTTCAGGATGTCCAGCAGATTCTCGGTTCCATTTGTCCTATTATCCATAGAGAAAAATCCTCCCATTCGGCAGAAGGGTAACGGTATGGGAAAAAGATGGCTTTGCGTTCATTTATTATATTACAAAAAAGAGGGCTGCATTAACAGCCCTCTATTTGTCCGGATCACACCCAACCGCGGCTCTTTACTGCCTGTGCCACACGGCTTATGGCTATTACGTATGCAGCGTCGCGCATGGTCAGGTTCCTGCTCTGTGCCAGTTCGTACACAGCCCTGTATGCCGAGGTCATCTTGGTATCCAGCTTCGCGAGGACCTCGTCCTTTTCCCAATAATAATTCATATTGCACTGTACCTGCTCGAAGTAGCTGCAGGTAACGCCTCCGGCATTGGCCAGGAAGTCGGGAATAACGAATATGCCCTTGTCAATGAGCACCTTGTCGGCATCGTTGGTGGTGGGACCATTGGCTGCCTCGAGGACTACCTTGACCTGGCTGCTGATCCTGTTGACATTGTCAATTGTGATCTGGTTTTCCAGGGCAGCGGGTACCATGATGTCTACATCCTGCTCAATCCAGGCTTCTCCGGGGAGTACCTCGTAACCCAGGTCCGCAGCCTTTTCCTTGTCGATGGTGCCAAACCTGTCGGTGATGCCAAGTAGTTCGTCAATGCTCATGCCGCTTTTCCTGCGGAAGGTATAGGCTTTCTTGTCGTTGTTGTCCCAGCAGGAGATGGCGATGACCTTGCCGCCCAGCTGGGTATAAAGCTTGACAGCATACTGGGCCACATTGCCGAAGCCCTGGAAACTTGCCGTTGTCTTTGTGATGTCTATTCCCAGGTTCTTCAGTGCCTCGCGCAGGACGTATATAACCCCGAAACCGGTAGCTTCTGTCCTTCCAAGGGAACCTCCCATGCCGACGGGCTTGCCCGTGATGAATCCCGGGTACTTTGCGCCGTGTATGGCTTCATATTCGTCCAGCATCCAAAGCATGTGCTTGGCATTGGTCATGACATCGGGAGCCGGCACGTCGGATAACGGCCCAACATTTTTGGCAAGCTGGCGTATGTAACCGCGGCAGATCTGTTCCTGCTCCCTCTCGGACAGGCTGTGAGGATCGCAGATAACACCTCCCTTGCCGCCGCCGAGCGGGATATCGACAACGGAGCATTTCCAGGTCATCCACATGGAAAGGGCGCGGATGGTATCTATCGTCTCCAGGGGATGGAACCTGATACCGCCCTTAGCCGGTCCTCTGGCGTCGTTGTGCTGGACGCGGAAGCCCTTGAACACTTTATAGCTTCCGTCATCCATGCGCACGGGAATCAGGAAGTGATACTCGCGCATGGGCTGCCGGAGCAGTTCCCTGGTAGCATCGTCCAGACCAAGCTGGGCGGCTACCTTGTCAAACTGTGCCTGTGCGGTTTCAAAGGGGTTATAGGGTGAGTTACTCATGGTCTGACCTCCAAACTTTATATTTCTATTTTTTAGCAATAACACATTTATTGCCTAATGCCATACAAAATATGAGATATCTGGAAAGACCACTTAAATGACAATGGGCACTCAACCTAAAAATTGAGGTGCCCGGTAACTCAGTCAAATCAAGGTCTTAAATATTGCTGGAATTCATTATATCCGTGCTTCCATAGGCTGTCAATCATTGAAATGGATGGATTAAATAGAAAATAGGTAATTTAAAGGGCGTATAGGATAAAAATGGTTTATGTTCACTTTAATTACTGCCAGCGCTTTTTATGGCTGATGCTTAAAGCCATGCCGACCGGGGAAGGCCGGTACGCCGGTCGATGTATGGGTTCCTATCGGTATTCTTCTTATTAATGCCCTATACGCATTGGAAGGATTCTATCTGGTTAAGGTCAATACCAAAGAATACCCAACTGAAACCGGTCCATCTGAAACCCGCAATTGATCTGCGCCCCAGGGTCACCGGAAAGAGCCAGAACGGCTGCCCCCTTCTTGGCCATATGAAGGTGAACCTGAACAGACAGAAACGTATGGAACCCGGATCAACAGCAAGCGGAACAATGGCTGGCCTGGCTGGTATTGTACTGGGCGGCGGGCCGCTGGGCACCTGGAACCCGGGCCGGGGAGGGAATCCCGGAAAACCTGGAAACTGCTGGAGTTTTAGATCAAATACAAGTCTGAAGGGCTGTTTAACGTATGTTTTCGGTATATCGGGAATAATGCTTATGTCCATGGCAAAACCACCTTTCAAAGCAACCTCTGTTACCAGTATATGTACAAGCCTGCGGAAAGGGACATGCCAGGTGCTTTATGCGAGGAGGCCGCAATACAAAAAGGACGGCGGCCGGGCTGCATGCCCGTGCCGCCGTCCTTTGAAGGTTTTCCGTATGTATCAATCGTAGGGTTTTATGGTCTGTATTGTACCGTCGGGATTGTATTTCAGCTCCGTGTATTTGACGCAGCGCTTGTTGTCGATTCCTCCCGACAGGGAACTGTCGTGATAGAACAGGTACCATTTGCCCTTGAACTCGACTATCGAATGATGGGTTGTCCAGCCGATAACCGGCTCAAGTATGCGGCCCTTGTAAACGAAGGGACCTTTAGGGTTCTTGCTGATTGCGTAGACAAGGTAGTGGGTGGTGCCTGTGGAATAGGAGAGATAGTAATAACCATTATACTTATGCATCCACGGGCCTTCGAAATACCTCCTGTCCTCGTCTCCCGCGGTTATGGGCTTTCCGTTCTCATCAAGGATCTGTACCTGCTGGGGCGGCTCCTTGAAACTGAGCATATCATCAGTGAGTTCAGCGACCCTGGGCCCGAGGGCAGGTTCATCTCCCGCAGGGCCCATGGCATCAGGCTTAAATGTTCCCGTCTGCCATTTCTCCAGCTGTCCTCCCCACAGGCCGCCGAAATACATGTAAGCCCTGCCGTTATCATCAACTAATACGGCCGGGTCAATACTGAAGCTGCCCTCTATGTAATTGGGTTCCGGCTTGAATGGGCCTGCAGGGTTCGGGCTTGTGGCGACACCGATTCTGAAGTTGCCGTCCTTGTCCCTGGCGGGGAAGTAGAAATAATACATATTGTTTTTAAATGCGCAATCCGGCGCCCACATCTGCTTTGAAACCCATGGGACGTCCTTCATGTGCAGCACCTGGCCATGGTCAATGACTGGAGAATCGAAGTCATCCAGGGAAAGAACATGATAGTCTTCCATGGCATACTGGTCTCCGTTGTCATTGGATGGGATGTCCAGGTCAAGGTCATGGGATGGATAGATGTACAGTTTTCCCTCAAAAACATGGGCTGACGGGTCAGCGGTGTAGATGTGGTCCACTAAAGGATGTTTTGGTTTAGGAATCGAACATTTTTTCATGTCGGTCATCCTCCTGGCAAAATATAATGTAAAACAAAAGGATTAACTAAAGTAAAGGTTATTACTATATCAGGTATACCCAACTATTCAATCCTTTAAACTTCTTTTTATAAAGCGTGTGAACAGGCGTTCAAGAAATGACTTTCCCACAGGTTTTTTCGGACTGCTTCTGCCCGCCCCTGTATTATCCCCGGTGCTTATTATTGAAGGCTTGGCCGCTACGAATACAGGCTTCCCGTTATTCTTCGAATTAACTATGTTGATCCGTCCGGCAGGTTTCCTGTCCGATGGCTGCCTGCCCGCGGCCTTGTTCCCTGTCGAGGAAGCCGCTGCAGCGCCGGTGTGTTCGCCTTTGCTTGCTTTCCCCTGGCCTTTCGCCTTCCCGGCCTTTTCACGGGAGCTCTTTGAACGGGAAGATTCCCTTCCGGTTTTGCGGGAGCGCTGCCGTTTTGCCGACAGCCTTCCTGCCGCTTCAGCAGTCCTGGCCTGAATGGCGTGGGATTTAATCCATTGCTCCACCTCTCCGGCGTGGATGACAAGTTCGGATTCATCCGGCCATTCCGCTTCCTCGATCAGGACGCCGATATGTTCCTCTATTTCGTAAAGGGTCATGATATCGTCCCTTGTTACCAGGGAAACGGCCTGTCCCATCTGCCCTGCGCGACCGGTCCGGCCTATTCTGTGGATATAACTGTCCCTGTCGTTGGGGACATCGTAATTTACCACCAGTGTTAAGCCTTCAACATGGATTCCCCGGGCTGCCACGTCGGTGGCCACAAGGAGTTGAAAGCCACCTTCCTTGAACTGCTGCATGGTGGCGAGGCGTCTGCCCTGTGGTATATCTCCGTGAAGAGCCTGGGCGGCGTATCCTTTCCTCTTCAGGTACCTTGCAACGCGGTCTGCGGCTAATCTGGTGTTACAGAAAACCATGCAGCTTTCGGGGCGCATGTAAAGGAGCAGCCGGTTCAGGCGTTCAAGCTTTTCCTTTTCCTCAACACGGTAGTAGCGCTGGCTGACTGTGTCCACGGTCTTGACAGGAGATTCTGTCTCGATGGTCAGGGGATCCTTCATGTATTTGACGCATATATTCCCGATTTCAGGCGGTATGGTGGCAGAGAAAAGAAGGGTTACACGGTCCTCGGGGAGGGTCCGTATAATCTTTTCAACCTGGTCTATAAAGCCCATATCCAGCATCCGGTCAGCCTCGTCCAGGACCAGGAAGCGTATATTGCGGGTGTCCAGGCTGCCTTGCTGTATATGATCATAAACCCGTCCCGGCGTACCCGTAATGATGGACAGGCCCTGGTTTATGGCCTGGATTTCAAGAGCCATGCTGTGCTTGCCATATACAGCCGTTGTCCTGTGACTGAGGTGCCTGGACAGTAGCTTTAGATCGTTGTCCACCTGGACCGCCAGTTCCCTTGTGGGAGTGAGGATAAGGCACTGGGGGCCAGGCGCGTCAGGATCGGTCAACTGTAATATTGAAACACCGAAAACCGCTGTTTTCCCGCTTCCGGTCTTGGACCTGACGATGATGTCCTGCTGCTTCAATATGTGTGGTATGGCCTTGCTCTGGATTTCTGTTGGCGCGGTGTAGCCCATCTCCTCAATAGCCTTCAGCAGTGGAGGAGAAATGCCTAATTCACTGAAACTGCTAATCATCCTTCTCTTTCTTTCCCTGGTGCAATTATTATGATTATATCATCTATCCTCACAGGTTTCCATATGTATTGGGTTAAATTGTAAATGCAGCATAATACTTGATGCAAATACTATCAGTCTGCCTTGATTGACAGCGCCGGGAAGCGTATGCTATGATGTAAAAAAGCTGACAGGAAGTCGGCATTTCGGCAATAGCCATATAGCCAATGAATGAAGGATACCATGAAGGTATTTGCCCTGTTAACGGAGGGCGATATTTTTATGGTATTTTTTATTGCCAAAAAGCGAAACGTGACCTTTAGAGAAAAAAGTACGGTCACACATGATTCCAATAGGGAGGTTTGAATTATGAAAAAACAATCCATAAAACTGCTTACTCTTTCAGGCCTGTTCCTGGCCCTTGGGCTTCTGCTGCCCTTCCTGACAGGCCAGATCCCGAATATCGGAAGGATGCTGCTTCCCATGCACATCCCGGTCCTGTTGGCCGGGTTCGTATGCGGATGGCCTTACGGGCTGGTGGTAGGCCTTATCTGCCCCCTGCTGAGGAGCGTGATTTTCGGCGCGCCGCCCATGACAAGCGCTGTGCCCATGGCTTTTGAACTGGCGGCATACGGCTTTGCGACCGGGCTTTTGTACAAGCTGTTCCCGAAAAAGAATATATTCATATATACGGCACTGATTATCTCCATGTTATTCGGCAGGATTGTCTGGGCTGCCGCCAGTTATGGCTTTAACCAAATCATAGGATCGTCTTTTACCTGGGAAATGTTTGTCGCGGGCGCGTTCGTTAACGCTATTCCCGGGATCATCCTCCAGATCGTGCTGATTCCTGTCCTGGTCATGGCATTGAAAAAAGCCGGGTATATAGGGGACGCAAGATAATGGACTTAAGAAGCATACTTATTATGCATGCCGCCCTGTATCCGAAAATGCAGGTACAGGACATGTACAAGCTGGTCTACCAAAACGAATTTGGAGGAGGACACCTGGTAAGCGACGAACAGGAAAGCCTCCGGCGCCTGCTGGCCGAGCATGAGTATATAAGACAGGCCGGAAGAAAGATTCCGGAAGGATACCAATTTATCGACATAGGCAACGGCCTGTGCAGGCTGGATTTATCTGTCCTTGAGCATACCGCCATCAGCCCGTCCACGGTAAACCGGTTTTTCGTCAATACCTCCAAGGAAGTGAAAGGATTCATTCCGGGCTTCGAGAAAAAACTGGATGTCCTCGGGCATTGCTGCTCGACCGGCGAGGTTGGGTTTCCGCCCGCCGACCTAAAAGCGTTCCTGGACACTTACCGGATCAAGGGTTATCCCATGGTAAGCCACAGCGAGATCTACAGGACTGAATACTTCCCGGCCTACCGCGTTGTGAAAACAGATTACCGCAAATACCTGGAGGCTTTCCTTGAAATAGACCGTCTCATGAGGTCAAAGAAGCGCGCGGTAGTTGCCATAGACGGGAACAGCGGCGCGGGAAAGAGTTTTCTGGCAAATCTGATTGCCGGCGTATACGACTGCAACCTTTTTCATATGGATGATTTCTTCCTGCGGCCAGAACAAAGGACTGAAGAACGGCTTAACAAAGCAGGGGAGTTTGTGGATCATGAAAGGTTCAGCCAGGAGGTAATCCAGGGATTGAAAAGCGGGCGGCCGTTCAGTTACAGGAAATTTGACTGCGGCAGGATGGCCCTTGGAGAAACGGTATATGTCCGGCCCAAAAAACTTAATGTTATTGAAGGCTCCTACAGCATGCATCCATACCTGGCGGAAAACTACGACCTGAAAATCTTTCTCCGCATAGACCCCGGGAGGCAGGAGCAGAGGATACGGGAAAGAAACGGTGAAGAAATACTGCAAAGGTTCCTCGGCGAGTGGATACCGAGGGAAAACAAGTACTTCGAGGAAATGGGCATCCGTGAGCAGTGCCACCTTGTTTTCGAGGAATGATGAAAGTTTATCAGGGGATGTATATTACCGTGAATCAGGGGCATGATAATGCATGTAAAGGGTATGACGATTCAGCCAGGTCTGGCGCCTGGCTGATAGAAGTGCTCTTTACGGAGTGTCAACTTAATAGTATGAAAAAAGCCATGGCAGGTCTTTATGATCTGCCATGGCTTTTTTGTTGTATTAAGGCTTCCGGTCATTTACTGGCGAAGTAAATGAATGTATAATAATGGTGATATATTAATATATCAATTATCAATGAGGTGGAGGCCATGAAAAAGGAACAGATCATTACCCGCATCAAGGAAATCGGACTGGTGGCTGTAGTGCGGGCAGAGAGCGAAGAAAAGGCCCTGAAAATAACGGAGGCCTGCATGAAGGGCGGGGTTGCGGCCATTGAGATCACATTTACCGTGCCGGGAGCCCACAGGGTGATCGAGGCGTTGGCGAAAAGATTCAGCGAGGATGATATCATCCTTGGCGCAGGGACTGTGCTTGATCCCGAGACGGCGCGCATAGCCATCCTGTCGGGTGCGCAGTATGTGGTAAGCCCGAGTCTTAATCTGGATACCGTCAGGCTGTGCAACCGATACCGCGTAGCCTGCATGCCGGGAGCCATGACCTTGCGGGAAGTTATCGACTGTATGGAATCAGGGGCCGATATCGTCAAGGTCTTCCCCGGAGAGCTCTTTGGCCCGCGTATCATCAAAGCCATCAAGGGACCTCTCCCTCAGGCAGAACTCATGCCTACCGGCGGTGTTTCGGTGGATAATGCCGCAGAGTGGATCAAGGCAGGTGCGGTAGCCCTGGGTGTGGGAGGCAACCTTACCGCGGGCGCAAAGACCGGGGATTATGACCAGGTAACCGAAGCCGCCAGGCTTTTTATCCAGAAAATCAGGGAGGCCAGGGGACAGGCCTGACAGCCTGCTTTTGGCCCATTTTTATCCTCCTGCCGTGCCGGGAAGGCACACGCAGATATGGCCGGCATATTGCAAGAGTCCGCAGTATTGCATGTTTTATAAAGAAGGTACCAGGGAAAGGAGAATCCGTATGGGTGTGCTGAATGTAAAGAAGAAGGAAGAGTGCTTTTACGACTGTATCTCCCTCGGGGAAATCATGCTCAGGTTTGATCCCGGCGAAGGAAGGATCAGGAACGCCCGGAACTTCAGGGTATGGGAAGGCGGCGGCGAGTACAACGTCACCCGCGGCCTGAAAAAGTGCTTCGGGATGGATGTGGCGGTTGTAACCGCCTTTGCGGACAATGATGTTGGAAGGCTTATCGAGGATTTCATCATGCAGGGCGGAGTTGATACCCGCTTTATCAGGTGGGTGCCCTATGATGGCATTGGTCGGAGCGTAAGGAACGGCCTTAACTTCACCGAACGGGGATTCGGAATCCGGGGCGCCCTTGGGGTTTCGGACCGTGCAAATACCGCCGCGTCACAGCTTAAAAAAGGCGATATCGATTGGGAGACCATTTTCGGCAAGTATGGCTCGCGCTGGTTCCATACCGGCGGCATCTTCGCCGCGCTTTCCGAAACCACCCCCGAAGTGGTGCTGGAAGCTGTACAGACGGCCAAGAAATACGGAACCATCGTGTCCTATGACTTAAATTACAGGCCTTCATTGTGGAATGGCATCGGCGGCAAGGAAAAAGCGCGCGAGGTGAACAGGGAGATAGCCAGGTACATAGATGTGATGATAGGCAATGAGGAAGACTTCACCGCCTGCCTCGGGTTTGAGGTGGAAGGGAACACCGAGGACCTGAGCGAGCTGAACATAGAGGGATACAGGAAGATGATAGGCGAGGCCGTTAAGACCTATCCCAACTTCAAGGTTGTGGCTACCACACTGAGAACTGTTAAAACCGCCACGATTAACGACTGGAGCGCCATGTGCTGCGTGGACGGAGAGATCTTCAAGGCCCGTGATTACAATGACCTTGAAATCATGGACAGGGTGGGCGGAGGCGACAGCTTCGCTTCCGGGCTGATCTACGGCCTCATGACCACGGGAGATCCCCAGAAGGCTGTTGAGTACGGAGCAGCCCATGGCGCGCTGGCCATGACAACGCCGGGGGATACATCCATGGCAAGCCTAAAGGAAGTGGAGAAGATCATGGCCGGAGGCGGTGCCCGGGTGGTCCGCTAAAGGCAGCATGGGACCGCGTACTTAGTGGGATATCCATTGGCCGGAATGGTAAAGAAGAAAAAAACGGTTTGTTCAGGCCTTGCGCTTGCGCGGCGCAAGGCCTTATTATTATATCGTAATTCTTCAATGTTACAGTATTGACACAGGTTTGATATGATCCAGAAACAGAAAACTGGTATGATATAGAAAAACACGGCTTAAGGAGGGGCGCTCATGAAGAAGGGCTTTCTTTTTTTAATTATTCTGGTGATATCGGTTATTCTGGCATCCTGCAGCCTTACTGCCATAGATCGTGATACGAATACCAATACTCCGTCATCCGGGAATTCTTCCGAACCCAACGGCGATTCGACCGATTCCGGCGATGACAGAGGACAGGACAGCATAGATCAGAAAATTGACTGGGACAGGATTCAGGCAGGGGACGAAGAATATATAAAAAGCATCATAGAGGAAAGGACCGCTGAGGTGCTGACCGCCATCAGCAAGTACGATTTTGAGAAGCTGTCGGAAGCGGTACATCCGGAGAAGGGCGTCCGGTTCTCACCCTATACCTGGGTGGATGAAGGAAAGGACCTTGTATTCTCGGCCGATGAGATCAGGAATATGGCCCGGGATTCAGGGACATATGTGTGGGGAAACTATGACGGCTCGGGAGATCCCATAGAACTCAGCTTCAGGGATTATTTCGCAAGGTTCGTCTATGACGCCGACTTCGTAAATGCCGAGCAGACCGGCTACAACAAGGTCCTTGGGCAGGGCAACACCATCAACAACAGTTTTGAGGTATACAAAGACTCGATCATAGTGGAGTATCATTTTTCTGGAATTGATCCGAAGTATGAAGGGATGGACTGGAGGAGCCTGAGGCTGGTGTTCGAAAAGGCCGGCGATACCTGGTACCTCGTAGGAATCATACATGACGAATGGACTATATAAATCTAACAGGCGCATCATGGGTTGCAGTGCGTATGATGAAAGACGCTTGCAGGACCTGTAATAGCACAGTAGGATAACATGGGAAAAAGAGGCGATTGACAGGGCATGGCCTCCGTGCTAAACTAAGAATCCGTGACTGGCGTGACCGCCAGCGAGCGGTTTTACCGGAAGCGCAAGGAAGGTTTGGCTGCCTCCATCTATTCTCGTGGTGAATTGATGAATGGACCGAGCATGGGAAATGGGGAGATTGGCAAAATGCTATCCTCGTGCCAAACAAGTGTCCGCCTCACGAAAGGCCGATGGGTGAACAGATTCGCCTTGTACGGCCCGGAAATTGGAAGCATGAAATATGTCGATGTTTGTTGACAGAGCGTCGGCGGGCATGATATAATAAATATCCGCGGCCCACGGACTTTAACGGTCAAAGGGCGCGGAAACAGGCCGAATAAAAGCGGCACGGACATTGAAAATTGAACAGTGTATGATGTAAGGAACTCGTTAATGAAGTTCATGGATTACGGTGAATCCATGGACGCCTTGAGTAATTCAGCTGCTTGGCCAAGACAAGCAGACGGAAAACGCAAAGAATGTAAGTTCTGGCGGATGAGTGCGACTCATCGCCGGGACAGACGCTCAAATATTTAGTTTGAGGGTTTGATCCTGGCTCAGGACGAACGCTGGCGGCGCGCCTAACACATGCAAGTCGAACGGGATCCGCGTGCTCGGCACTGAGCGCGAAGAGTCGGTGAAACAAGTAGCCGACAGCGTCATGCGAGAGGAAGGTATTACGCTGCGACCTAAGTTGATAGTAGAAGGATAATTTGGGAGCAGGGGCATGTAAGAACCGAAACTCGAGCATCACGCTTTTCCAAGTGAATAGCACATGCAAAAACTTGGGCGCTGAGCGTTGAGCACGCGGTGAGAGTGGCGGACGGGCGAGTAACGCGTGAGCAACCAACCTTGCACTGGGGGATAACGTCGGGAAACCGGCGCTAATACCGCATGACATTACTGGATCGCATGGTCTTGTAATCAAAGCTCCGGCGGTGCGAGACGGGCTCGCGTCCAATTAGCTGGTTGGCGGGGTAAAGGCCCACCAAGGCGACGATTGGTAGCCGAACTGAGAGGTTGATCGGCCGCATTGGGACTGAGACACGGCCCAGACTCCTACGGGAGGCAGCAGTGGGGAATCTTGCGCAATGGGGGAAACCCTGACGCAGCGACGCCGCGTGAAGGAAGAAGGCCTTCGGGTTGTAAACTTCTTTGATCGGGGACGAAGCAGACGGTACCCGAGGAACAAGCCACGGCTAACTACGTGCCAGCAGCCGCGGTAATACGTAGGTGGCGAGCGTTGTCCGGAATTACTGGGCGTAAAGGGCGTGTAGGCGGGGGTAGAAGTCAGGTGTGAAATACCGCGGCTCAACTGCGGGGATGCATCTGAAACTCTGCTTCTTGAGTGTCGGAGAGGAAAGCGGAATTCCCAGTGTAGCGGTGAAATGCGTAGAGATTGGGAGGAACACCAGTGGCGAAGGCGGCTTTCTGGACGACAACTGACGCTGAGGCGCGAAAGCGTGGGGAGCAAACAGGATTAGATACCCTGGTAGTCCACGCTGTAAACGATGGATACTAGGTGTAGGAGGTATCGACCCCTTCTGTGCCGGAGTTAACACAATAAGTATCCCGCCTGGGGAGTACGGCCGCAAGGTTGAAACTCAAAGGAATTGACGGGGGCCCGCACAAGCAGTGGAGCATGTGGTTTAATTCGAAGCAACGCGAAGAACCTTACCAGGGCTTGACATCCCTCTGACCGGTGTAGAGATACACCTTCCCTTCGGGGCAGGGGTGACAGGTGGTGCATGGTTGTCGTCAGCTCGTGTCGTGAGATGTTGGGTTAAGTCCCGCAACGAGCGCAACCCTTGTCGTTAGTTGCCAGCACTTTGGGTGGGCACTGTAACGAGACTGCCGGCGACAAGTCGGAGGAAGGTGGGGATGACGTCAAATCATCATGCCCCTTATGTCCTGGGCTACACACGTGCTACAATGGCGACTACAGAGGGAAGCAAAACCGCGAGGTAGAGCAAATCCCCAAAGGTCGTCCCAGTTCGGATTGCAGGCTGCAACTCGCCTGCATGAAGTCGGAATTGCTAGTAATGGCAGGTCAGCACACTGCCGTGAATACGTTCCCGGGCCTTGTACACACCGCCCGTCACACCATGAGAGCTGACAACACCCGAAGTCGGTAGCCTAACCGCAAGGAGGGCGCCGCCGAAGGTGGGGTTGGTGATTGGGGTGAAGTCGTAACAAGGTAGCCGTATCGGAAGGTGCGGCTGGATCACCTCCTTTCTAAGGAGCGAAGCAGCTGAAAGAAAGCTGCTGAATCCTAGGTCGGTCGGGTTCCTGAAACTCATACACTGTTTAATTTTGAATGCCCATGCGGCATTCAAATGAACGTGGGCTCATAGCTCAGACGGTCAGAGCGCACGCCTGATAAGCGTGAGGTCGATGGTTCGATTCCATTTGAGCCCACCAGAAATAATATTCTCCCATGAGAATATTATTGGAAGTGCGAGGTAAGAAGTTGATTCAATCAGCTTCTAACCTCGATTACCTCAAAATAGCACCTTGAAAACTGTATAATGAGTAAACTCTGCAAAATGGAAGATAGGAAAAGGGGTCATGTGAGCGGAAGCTGCATGGCACACCGGAAAGTTGAGAATTCTTCCGGGACAGAGAACTCACTTTACGAGGTCAAGCTAATAAGAGCGCAGGGTGAATGCCTTGGCACCAGGAGCCGATGAAGGACGTGGTAAGCTGCGAAAAGCTGCGGTGAGGCGCAAACAGCCTACGACCCGCAGATGTCCGAATGGGGGAACCCACCTGAGGTAAATACTCAGGTATCGTACAGTGAATCCATAGCTGTACGAGGGGAGACGTGGGGAACTGAAACATCTAAGTACCCACAGGAAAAGAAATCAACAGAGATTCCGCAAGTAGTGGTGAGCGAACGCGGAGGAGGCCAAACCAAAGGACTTCGGTTCTTTGGGGTTGCGGACCGGCATAATGATTCTCGAAGTCTAGCGGAATGAGCGGTTGGAAAACCGAGTCCACAGAGGGTAAAAGTCCCGTACGCGAAAGATGGAGAGACAGGCCGGGATCCAGAGTACCACGAGACACGGGAAATCTTGTGGGAAGCAGGGAGGACCACCTTCCAAGCCTAAATACTACCTGGTGACCGATAGTGGAGCAGTACCGTGAGGGAAAGGTGAAAAGAACCCCGGGAGGGGAGTGAAAGAGAACCTGAAACCTTGTGCTTACAAGCAGTCGGAGGGCGTTAAAGCCTGACGGCGTACTTTTTGTAGAACGGTCCGGCGAGTTATTGTATGTGGCGAGGTTAAGTGCTTAGAGGCACGGAGCCGCAGGGAAACCGAGTCTGAACAGGGCGAATGAGTCACATGCAATAGACCCGAAACCGGGTGACCTATCCATGGACAGGCTGAAGTTGGAGTAAAGTCCAATGGAGGGCCGAACCCACTCCCGTTGAAAAGGTAGGGGATGAGCTGTGGATAGGGGAGAAATTCCAATCGAACTCGGAGATAGCTGGTTCTCCTCGAAATAGCTTTAGGGCTAGCCTCAGGTTAGTCTAGCGGAGGTAAAGCACTGAATGGGCTAGGGGCCTTACCAGGTTACCGAACCCTATCAAACTCTGAATGCCGCATAGATGATGCCTGGGAGTCAGACTATGGGAGATAAGTTTCATAGTCAAAAGGGAAACAGCCCAGACCGCCGACTAAGGTCCCCAAGTCATGGTTAAGTGGGAAAGGATGTGGGCTTGCTAAGACAACTAGGATGTTGGCTTAGAAGCAGCCATTCATTCAAAGAGTGCGTAATAGCTCACTAGTCGAGTGAGCCTGCGCCGAAAATTCAACGGGGCTCAAACCATGCACCGAAGTCGCGGATGTGAGTGGATTTTATTGATGTTGCATTGATGGAAAGCAAGAATTTTGTGACGAGCGAGCGAAGCGCGTTCGGCACTAAATTTCTCCAAAGCTTAAAGCGCGCACCGAAAGGAAAGATGAGGTGAGAAGCGTGTAGCTGAAGGGAGAAAAAGAGGTGAACGCGAGAGCGTTCAAACGAGCGAAGCGCGTTCGGCACTAAATTTCGTTAAGGTTAAACCAACACGCGATGGGAAGTCAATGTGGCATGAATAAAATCCACTCACGTGGTAGAGGAGCTTAGCATACGGGCTGAAGCACGACCGTGAGGACGTGTGGACTGTATGCTAGTGAGAATGCCGGAATGAGTAGCGAGAGTAAAGTGAGAATCTTTACCGCCGAAAGTCTAAGGTTTCCTGGGGAAGGTTCGTCCGCCCAGGGTAAGTCGGGGCCTAAGCCGAGGCCGAAAGGCGTAGGCGATGGACAACTGGTTGAAATTCCAGTACCACCGATGCTCGTTTGAGAGACGCGGGGACGCAGGGGGATAGGTCGTGCCAGCTGCTGGGATAGCTGGTCCAAGCGAGGTAGGTAGTCCTGTAGTGAAGTACGCAGGATGTTCCGAAGGCGTGATGGGGAGGGAAATTAGAGTACCGAAGTGACTGAATCCGCACTGACGAGAAAAGCCGCTATCGAGAGCAGAGGTGCCCGTACCGCAAACCGACACAGGTAGACGAGGAGAGAATCCTAAGGCGAGCGGAAGAAGGGTTGTTAAGGAACTCGGCAAATTGATCCCGTAAGTTCGCGAGAAGGGATGCCTCTTTAACGAGAGGCCGCAGAGAAATGGCCCAAGCAACTGTTTACCAAAAACACAGGTCTCTGCTAAATCGAAAGATGACGTATAGGGGCTGACGCCTGCCCGGTGCTGGAAGGTTACGGGGATCTGTTAGCGCAAGCGAAGCAGTGAACTTAAGCCCCAGTAAACGGCGGCCGTAACTATAACGGTCCTAAGGTAGCGAAATTCCTTGTCGGGTAAGTTCCGACCCGCACGAATGGCGTAATGACTTGGGCACTGTCTCGACAACCCATCCGGTGAAATTGTTGTACCGGTGAAGAAGCCGGTTACCCGCGACTAGACGGAAAGACCCCATGGAGCTTTACTGTAGCCTGATACTGTGTTTCGGTATTTCATGTACAGGATAGGAGGGAGGCAGGGAAGCGAGGACGCCAGTTCTCGTGGAGCCAACGTTGGGATACCTCTCTTGGAGTGCTGGAGCACTAACCACAGCCCGTAGACCGGGTTTGGGACAATGTCAGGTGGGCAGTTTGACTGGGGCGGTCGCCTCCCAAAAGGTAACGGAGGCGCCCAAAGGTTTCCTCAGCACGGTTGGAAATCGTGCAACGAGTGTAAAGGCATAAGGAAGCCTGACTGCGAGACGGACATGTCGAGCAGATACGAAAGTAGGGCTTAGTGATCCGGCGGTATGAGAGTGGAATTGCCGTCGCTTAACGGATAAAAGCTACCCTGGGGATAACAGGCTGATCTCCCCCAAGAGTCCACATCGACGGGGAGGTTTGGCACCTCGATGTCGGCTCATCGCATCCTGGAGCCGTAGCAGGTTCCAAGGGTTTGGCTGTTCGCCAATTAAAGCGGTACGCGAGCTGGGTTCAGAACGTCGTGAGACAGTTCGGTCCCTATCTGTCGTGGGCGCAGGATATTTGAAGGGAGCTGTCCCTAGTACGAGAGGACCGGGATGGACGCACCTCTGGTGCACCAGTTGTCACACCAGTGGCACAGCTGGGTAGCCAAGTGCGGAGCAGATAAACGCTGAAAGCATCTAAGCGTGAAGCTCGCCCTAAGATGAGATATCCCACCGAAAGGGTAAGACCCCATGTAGACTACGTGGTTGATAGGTCGGAGGTGTAAGCGTGGCAACACGTTGAGCTGACCGATACTAATAGGTCGAGGGCTTGACCAAGGTGTTTTACGCAGTAAAGCACGTCCGGGCAAACGGCAGGTTTGTTTTGCGAAGCAAAAGAAACCGAGAGTTTGCAGGAGGACGCATACCAGGCTTCGAAGGGAGCCTGCGGAGCGTAAGCACATTGGCAGACAAGTTCTTTGATAAGGAAGGATACTCAACACAGCGGAGTTCCATTATACAGTTTTGAGGGTGCTATTACAGAGGTTAGAAGTAAGAGGTTAGAGGTTAGAACTTAAGAATGGCTTTGAAGCTTGACTTAAAGAATGCGAAGACGTACTGAGGGATTCTTACCTCTGACATCCAACCTCTAACATCCATAAGTTAATATTTCTGGTGGCAATAACGGAGAGGCAACACCTGTTCCCATCCCGAACACAGAAGTTAAGCTCTCCAGTGCAGAAGATACTTGGCTGGAAACGGCCCGGGAAAATATGTCGCCGCCAGAATTATATCAGGGCCCGGAGCGTATTGGCTCCGGGCTTTGTTTATACTTGGATGGCTATAAAAGATTGATGGCCGGGTATGGGGCAGGTTTCGTACCGGCCTTTTTTTGCAGCATATAGTAATTGGCTGCCGCAACGCTTATGAGTAAGCGTCAAAGAAACCCTCACATAGTATATCGGTTGTGTAGTTGATACAATCGTAAGCGTCAAAGTAAGCGTCAAAGAAACCCTCACATAGTATATCGGTTGTGTAGTTGATACAATCACAGTAAAACAAGTTGAAAAAGTTGAAAAAGTAGGCCAACTTTTTCAACCAGGAATGGAGTGATTGTATGGAAACACAGAAAGTAACAACAGAGTTTCGTATGTCACAATGGACAAAAATAATTCAAAGCCGTATCGACAGCGGGTTAAGTATCAAAGATTTTTGCCAGGCAAATGGGATAAGCAGACATGCGTATTTTTACTGGCAAAAGAAATTACGAGAAAGAGCCTGTACAGCAATTGAAGCAGCGGAAGAAACCAGAAGTATAGTGCCGGGGGGATGGATGCAGCTGGCACCGAAGAGAGAGTACGCCGTAAAAGAAACACTGGGAATTGAGATCAATGGCTGTAATATCACAGTTGATGCAGAAACAGATCTTGAACTGCTGAAAAAGGTATGCAGGGTGTTGATGTCGCTATGATAAGATGGAATGATAAACCAGTTTATCTATGCTGCAAATGCACGGATATGAGAAAATCTATCAATGGTCTGATAACAATTGTGCAGGAAAGTTTTTCCCTCGATCCTTTTATGGATGCGTTGTTTGTGTTCTGCAACAGGAACCGGAACAGGCTAAAAATCCTGGAATGGGACGGAGATGGATTTTGGTTGTATTTTAAGAGATTGGAACGAGGATGCTTCCGTTGGCCAACGGAAGGAGATTGTGCCACAATGCTTCTTGACGTGAATGAGTTATCCTGTCTGATTGATAGTGCCAGACTGGAGAAAAAGCTTAGCAGAAAGGAGGTACTCGAGCGGCAAATTTCATAAAAAACACCAGGAAGAGCAGTACAAAATGTGCCGAAAATCTGGATTTTAAGCGGGTTTTATGGTATAATTACCATATGGAAACGCAAGAGATTACGGTAGAAAAACTGCTTAAGATAATTGAAGAAAAAGACCGCACGATTGCTGAGTTAAAGCAACAAGTTCAATGGTTCATGGAACAAATCCGCCTTGCAAAGCACAGGCAATTTGGCATTTCAAGTGAACAGACCAATGTTCATCAGATGAATCTTTTCAACGAAGCAGAAGCGGCTGCTGATTTAACTGCGCCTGAACCTTCATTATCAGAGGTAAAGGCGCATTATCGTAAAAAGAGGACCCGACTGACAACAGATAAACTGCCGGAAGACTTGCCTGTCGAGATAATCGAGCATGAACTGCCGGAAAGTGAACGAATCTGTTCGGACTGCGGCAGTGAGATGCATACAATGGGCAGGGAAATCCGTGAGGAATTAAAGATAATACCTGCGAAAGCAGTGATTGTACGGCATGTAAGACATGTATATTCATGCCGGAATTGCGAAGAAACATCGGATCGGGTGCCTGTTGTAAAGGCAGATATGCCTGAGCCTGTCATAAAAGGCAGTTTTGCATCTCCGGAAACGATAGCGCATATAGCAACGCAAAAATTCATGATGGCATCGCCATTATACCGGCAGGAACAGGAATGGAAGCAAAATGGTATTCTGCTATCAAGGCAGACTATGTCAAACTGGCTTATCAAAGCTTGTGAGGAATGGCTGGAACCGATATACGAGAAAATGAAGCAACGATTATGCAGCCACGATGTACTGCATGGGGATGAAACGGTATTGCAGGTGTTGAAAGAGCCAGGGAAGGCTGCTCAGTCGAAGAGTTACATGTGGTTGTTCCGGACAAGCGGAGAAGCGAAACATCAGATTATACTATATGACTACCAGCCTGACAGGAAACATACGCATCCGGAAGAATTCCTGAAAGGTTTTTCGGGCTATCTTCATGCCGACGGGTATGAGGGGTATCACAAGCTGCCTGAAAACATCACTGTTATTGGTTGTTGGGCGCATATGCGGCGAAAACTGGTTGAGGCGATGAAAGCATTGCCAAAGGATAAGCAGGCTGATTCAAATGCAGCAAAAGGGGTTGAATACTGCGATAAACTGTTTCATTTAGAGAGACAGTTTGCTTTGCTGACCCCTGAGGACCGGCGCAGGGAACGAGAAAGATTGTCAAAACCTTTAATGGATGAATTTTATGACTGGATTGGGAACTTGAATGCCTTGCCCAAAATCCTTCTTGGAAGAGCAGTACAATATGCCCGGACACAGCGCAAATATCTTGAACGATATTTGCTGGACGGACGTCTGGAAATATCAAACAACCGGGCGGAGAGAAGCATCAAGCCCTTTGTGATCGGCCGAAAAAATTGGATTTTCTGCAATACACCAAACGGAGCAAGAGCCAGTGCAGTGTATTACAGCCTTATTGAAACAGCGCGAGAAAACGGATTGAACCCGTTTGAATATTTGTCATGGATTTTTACACAGGTCCCTAATCTGGGGAAAACAGGCTATGTAACCACAATTGAAGACTTTTTACCCGGAAGTACGAAGATACCGCAAAAGGTATATATACCGAAGCCCAAAAGGCAAGATCCTGAAAAATATGCGTGGGAAGAAGAAGACATATGAATGCTGGCGAACATACTACATTTATGATTAATTTCATCTCAGATTTCATTAACGGTGAAATAGATCGTTATTTTTTCGATTTGGATTATTCCGCCTATGTAATAGAGCATTTCCCGTATATGGAGCTTGAGGACAGCAGATTAGCGGACAGGTTCGCCAATACGGTTGATCTGGCGTATGAACGCGGAACTGCCCTTGGCCTGTCGGATGAAGAATTTAGGATTGAAATCTCCAATGCTTTTGATAAATGGTTAGGCGGTAAGAAGCCTGATAGATCTTAGTGCTGTCTGCCAGCGTTTGACGCTTACGCTTATGATCTTTCACGGATCTTTATATCACAGATATTCCTTCTTCGTTGTATAAGGCTTGTCTGGAAAGCCATTTGGTATACACATGGCTATTCTATGAATAATTATGTAAAAACCGGTTTTGAATTGAGAAAAAATGGTAAATACACTTATCACCTTTTTTAGGAGGGCTCGTTATGAAACAGAATGGGATACTCGTGAAAAATGAGATTGAGGCTAACCAGTTTGCTGCAAAGATTATGCTGATCACCATAGCGTTTGTTTTTATGCTCTTTTTGATGAAAGTGTTCGGCATACTGACCACTCCCATGGGTATGATATTGCTGGCCATGGGAGTTGCAGTCGTATTCCTTGTATTGCCGGCTATAATTGTATTTATACTTAAAAAACAGGATGCCTGGGTCAAGTATGTTATCGCTACTTTATCCGTGCTTGCGGCTTTTATAAATGTTACAATACTGTCCCAAAACGCGATTCTGCTGTACTGCTATCCGGTAGCCATTGCAAGCCTGTATTTCTCGCGAAAGCTGAGCTTGTATACAGTTGCCTTTTCAACCGTGATGCTGTCATTAGCCCAGTTCTTAAGCATGTTTATGGGGGTTACCGATAAAAACCTGGATACGGTCAGAAAAATGATTCTGCTGGGTATCATTCCAAGGGCGATCGAATTTCTTATGATATCGGTTATTTTCATATACCTTTCCCAACGTACACGCGGAATGCTTCAGAACGTAATGGGTGCGGAAGATCAGGCCGCCCTTCTGCAAAAAACCCTTACAATGACAGAAAAAGCAAAAGAGGTATCGGGTCTTTTGGCCGAATCGGTGCACCAACTTAATGTTATCATTGACAGTACAACCAAATCCAACGAGCAGATAGCCGAAAACGCGCAGATGATCTCTTCGGGATCCGAAAACACAATAAGGCATATGGACGAAGCCACTGAAATGGTTTCGAGGATATCACGGAACATTAACCACATAGCCGACCAGGGCAGGGTAATGGCCGGCATATCCCAGGAGGTCAGGGTTTACAATGAAAAAAGCGGAGATATCCTGCACCAGGTAATCAGTGAAATGGATTCAATATCGTCGGCGACCCAGGAGAGCAGGGATATTGTAACCCGCCTGACAGAAAGATCAAAAGAGATCGCACAGTTTGTTGAAACCATAACCGACATATCCGAGCAGACCAATATGCTTGCGCTTAATGCTTCCATTGAATCGGCCAGGGCCGGAGAGCAGGGGAAGGGATTTGCCGTGGTTGCGTCTCAGATACGCTTGCTGGCTGAGCAATCCCAGAAAGCAGCCAGGGATATTGCAGACCTCATTGAGCAAATCACCACGGACACTGAAAAGGCGGCAAGCGCGATGGATACCAGTTCTGCGCTGGTCAAAAACGGCGTGTCCCTGATCCGTGAAGCCGGCAGCGCGTTCGGCCAGTTATCCGAAACGGGTAAGGCAATGCATATGAAGATTACTGAAGTCAGCCAGGCCACAAAAGATGTGGCCGCGGACAGCGGCAGGATTGTTGAAATAGTCGAGGGTGTACGGGATCTTAACAGGAAGAACCTTGCCGGGCTGCACGAGATTGCCGCTGCCGTTGAGCAGCAGCTTGCTTCCATGCAGGAGGTGTCAGCGTCGGCAGGCGGTATCGAAGAAATATCAAGGGATCTTCTTGGGGTCGTGGAAGGATAGACCTGAACAGGACATGAACCGCCCTTCTCTTTTAAATTGCAGTATATTCGTGTTTCAGATGTTCCCTGGCGTTACTGGCCAGGGAATTTATTTGAAACAACCTAATAAGCGCTTCGCCCAAATTCCAACGCGGGAAGACCTTGATGAGATTGCCGCACTCGTTACACTCGCTCGAAATGACAATCCTGAATGACACAGGAAAACCGCTTTGTTATAATAAGTCAGGAATACATGGTGATATACAGCCATGTAAGACAGGAAAAAGCATGAAGCTGCAAAAGGAGGATTCATGCCCGGGAAAGAAAAACTGGTTCATCCCTTTCCGCCCATATATGATGAAAACTCAAGGATCCTGATACTGGGAACCATGCCATCTGTAGCGTCTCGGCAGAACAGGTTCTATTACGGCCATCCGCAGAACCGGTTCTGGAAGGTGCTTTCTAATGTGCTCGGAACCCGGCTCCCCGAAACTGTCCAGGAGAAAAAAGACCTGCTGTTGGGCCATGGCATCGCCCTGTGGGATGTGCTGGTAAGCTGCCGCATCCATCAGTCACAGGACAGTTCCATCAAGGATCCCGAGGTCAATGATTTCAGTCCGCTGCTTGACAATACCCGTATATGTGCTGTCTATACAAACGGCAGGAAGGCCGGTTCACTATACCAGAAGCTGGTTTACCCCCGTACCGGCATTGCGTGCACAGTTCTTCCTTCCACCAGCCCGGCCAATGCGCAATACAGCCTGGAAAAGCTGGTTGAGGAGTGGATGGTTGTCAGGAAATATCTGACATGTTTATGATGGAACAGATATTAATATTGTTTAATAATTATACTTAATGGTTTGCCATGACCGAAAAGGCAAGGGAAGTGTCCAACTGTTTGGCTGAATCGGTATATCAGTTGTCAACCATCATCGACAGTACCGCCAAGTCCAATGAACAGATAGCCGCAAACGCTCAAAAAATCTCTTCCGCATCGAAAAGCACCATCAATAATATGGATGAAGCCATTGAAATGGTTTCGAGGATATCGCAGAACATCACCCGTATAGCCGACGAAGGAAACGCTATGGCTGCAATATCCCAGGAAGTCAGGAACTGTAATGAAACCAGCGGTGGTATCCTTAAACAGGTTGCCAGGGAAATGGATTCGATTTCGCAGGCGACAAATGAGAGCAGGGATATTGTAGCCCGCCTGATAGAAAGATCGGAAGAAATCGGAAGATTTGTGGAAACCATCACCGGCATATCGGAGCAGACAAATATGCTTGCTCTTAACGCCTCCATTGAGTCGGCCAGGGCCGGGGAACAGGGAAAGGGGTTTGCCGTGGTAGCGGCTGAAATCCGTATGCTGGCTGAGCAATCCCAGAAGGCGGCCAGTGATATTGCCAACCTGATCGAACAGATAACCCGGGATACCGAAAAGGCGTCAAAAGCGATGGATACCAGTTCCGAACTGGTCAGGAACGGTCTGTCCCTGATCCGGGAAGCCGGCAGCGCGTTCGGAAAGCTGTCCGAAACTGGCACAGTCATGCACGGGAAGGTTGCCGAGGTCAGCCAGGCTACAAGGAATGTGGCCGCGGACAGCGGAAAGATCGTTGAAATAGTTGAAGGGGTCAGGGATCTGAACAGGAAAAACCTTGCCGAACTGCAGGAGATCGCAGCCGCCGTTGAACAGCAGCTTGCGTCCATGCAGGATATGTCTGCATCGGCAGGCAGCATCAAGGAGATATCAAGGGATCTCCTAAAGGTTGTGGAAGCATAGCACCTTAAAAGAACGGCTTTATGGCTAAAGGTTGCCCGTATATACGTACTTCAGGTATTCCCTGGCGACGCTGACAAGGGAATATATTGTTTGCGGAGGAGTGGGGGGCCTGTCCAGCATCCTGTAGTTCGGGAAGAAACGTGAAAGATGGAGCGGTATCTCCGGGCTTATCGAGGCGAGCCAGGAAGCAAGCTCATGCATCTCGTCCGCGCTGTCGTTGAGACCCGGGATGATCAGCGTCGTTACCTCCACATGGCAGGATCCGGCCGCCATCCTGATGGTGTTTTTTACATGCTCTGAAAACCCTCCGCATATCTTCGTGTAAAACTCGTCCCTGAAGCTCTTTAAATCTATGTTCATGGCATCTATATACGGCAGGATCTCCCTGAGGGGCTCCGGGCTTATATACCCATTGGTCACCAGGACGTTTTTCATGCCCTTTTCATGGGCCAGCCTGCTGCATTCATACACATATTCATAGGAGATCAGGGGTTCGTTGTACGTGTAAGCAATGCCTATATTGTCCTCATCAACGAGATCCAGCGCTTTTTCCACCAGGTCTTCCGGCGGAACGAACACCCATCTCCGCCTGCCTGAAAGGGAAGGTTCTTTCCTGTCTTCCCGTACTCTTTCCATGGAGATGGAATGGTTCTGGCAGAAACTGCATATGAGGTTGCACCCATAGCTTCCGGCGGAGAGGATAAATGAGCCGGGATGAAACCGGGAAAGAGGTTTTTTCTCAATGGGATCAAGGGCCAGGGCCGTGATCCTGCCATAGCTTTCCGCGATGAGGGTCCCACCGTCGTTATACCTTGCGCCGCAGATCCCGGTGTGCCCGGATGGAATATTGCAGTTGTGGGGGCACAGGAAACAACGGACCCTCTGCCCGTCAAGCTTCTCATAATACATGGCGGGATAGTGCTTTTCCTTTTCCATACATGCCTCCTGAAGCCGTTCCGGGATGACTATTTGTGCCGGACAACCTCAAAGCGCTCAAGAGTATAGGGTTCATCCCTCCCGATGCCTGCCTTCTGCCTTGCAATCTCTATCTGCTGCTCGACGGTGTCCACTCCCTCCAGGTTGGGCAGAAGCAGTCCGCGCTTGTACCCGTGGCTTACGATGACACCGTACCGGATCACATCCAGCTGGCTTATATCGTCCACAGGCTCCGGTTTTCCAAGGACATCCACGCTGTAAACGATATCATCAAGCTCGTTTTCCTTTACAGGGTTGAACCTTGGATCCTTTGTCCCCGCGCTGATAGCATTCTGGATGATTTCATCGGCGATGCAGGGACATGTGGGACCTATGGTCCCTATGCATCCTCGGAGCTGCCCGTGCTTTTTCAGTGATACGAATACGCCGGCCTTTTCATCCAGCATCTCGCGTGGCAGCCCGTCCGGCCTTGATAATATCTTCCCGGTGCGGATATATGTTTCCAGTGTAAGCCTTGCCAGGGCGACATAGGGATCCTCGTTGTCCCTGGTTTCCTTCATCTTCTCTGCCTGGGAACGCTTCTCGATGCTTATAAGGTCGCGGTCGGGATTGGGCTGCCCGATGCTGACCTCGGCCACCATGTAGCCCACTCCGAAGGGTCCCTCGTAGGAATGGACGGTAGTTGAAACATCAAGGCCGTTGAGTGCTCCGGCAAGCATGATGAATGACCTCAATCCGCATTCGCCGGCCCTGGAGCACAGCCTCTCATCCATATTGAGCAGTTTCCCGAAATCAGCGGCCTTTACGGCATCAACCAAAATCCTGTCAAATTCGGGTCCATGGGGATCAAAGCCATAGGGACCGTCATCCTTGAGCCTGTGGGAAAGGTCGCCGCTGGCTACAAATACGGCACGGCTGTTTGATTCGGCGACTGCTTCGGCAATGCACCGGCCGAACCTGTACAGGTCAATGGAAGGCAAACCGGCAATGGAAATGCGGATCAACTTGAAGCGCTGATACTCCTTGGCGATGAAATAGAGGGGAACCAGGGCGCCATGGTCCAGGAACTTCTCGGTATGTCCCAGGGTACCCGCGTCGATTCCCGCTTTTTCTGCCTTTTCAACGATGCTTTCCAAAAGGCTGATGTCGTTCTGGAAGGAAAGTTTTACCCCGGGTGCGCCGAAGGACCTGAAGTCACCCGCCAGGACGGGATCGGGACAGATATGGATGTAATCCCCGTAAACCGTTCCATGGGGTGTGGTTATTATGATCACATCGGGAGCGAGATCCCTGATCTGGGCTGCGATGGTTTTAAAAGCGTTCACGGTGGCGGCTGCGGGAGCTTCCTGACCTTTTCCTATTTCAGGAACGACGATCGGCGGATGCGGAACCATGTATGCTTTGATTATTTCACCCATAAAAACACCCCGGCTTTCCATGGCAATGCCACTGTTTTATTCGCGATTAAGCGCTCATCATTATTATATCAGTTAGCAGGCGGATGATACAAATTATGCCATACCAGGATTCTCTTGTCCGCCGCAAATACCACTAATGCGCCGAAGAACCGGGACATACACATATATTATGGCCGAAATGATGCATTGACAGAGGTGATTGGTATGAGCGGCACTGCCAATAAAGCGGCTGGAGCCCAAAAGTGGGCCGAGAAAGGGATAGAATGCCGTGAGCTGAGGGTAAGTCCTGCCGGTACATACGAGGTTTACTGGGCTCCGTCTGCAGCCCTGGCCAAAGAGTTCTTAAGAGAAAAAAGCCTTCCCGATCCTGACGCCCATATCATTGTGGAAACACCCGAGGGCAACTGGTGCGCGGATTCAGAAGGGATTTACCTGGAGAGGCTGCTGCCATTCCAGACGTCCATTGAGATGGCCCAGTGCAGGGGGCGCATCAAGGCTCCGCCCAAAGCCCTTGGCCTTAAAATGGCCGCGCTGGGGCTGATGGATAATTTCACTGCAGATGTGAAATGCGGCCGGTGCGGGAATACCTGGATTGACGGGCTGCGCTACAGGGATAACACCCTGGTAAAATGCTCTCGGTGCAGGGCAATGAACCTGGTGGACAGCAAAAGGCATATCTTCCGGTTCAAAGCCCATGACGCCCTGCTGAAATCCGAATTCCCCAAAACTGCCGTACATGCCCGGGAGGATTGAAAAGGCCGGCGTTATACAGTATGATAAGGAAAACATGGCCGGAGTTGAGCCTTTGTTTAGCCTGGCCGGCCTGTAAAGGGCAAATGCGAAAGGATGATATGGAACATGGTATTGCCGTTAAGCGTATTGCCGGATGAACTGTCTATCTGCAGGCTTCCGTCGGATTCGCCCGTGCCTGACTGGGCATGGAACGGGGACTTCTGCTCGGTCACCAGGACCTGCAGCGAGTTGTCAATTGTGGCAGTGAGCCGTTTTATACCCGGGGATGTAGCCAGGGAAAGCAGTTTCAGGGCTATAAAGGTGGAAGGAACCCTAAATTTCTCCCTTGTAGGTATCCTGGCTGAGATAAGCACGGTATTGGCGAGGGAAGGAATAAGCATCTTTGCCGTTTCCACCTATGACACCGATTACATACTGGTAAGGGACAGGGACCTGGAACAAGCCGCGGCCGCGCTGAGGAAAGCCGGGCACAGGATCTGAAAAACCATTTTTGGAAAAGCTGTGAACCCCGGGGCTTGTCCGTGTCATATCATGAACTATGACCATGCACCGTAGCAGAGGGAGATTCATGATACGGATTAACGGCGTGCGGGTTCAGGATTTATCCGAAATCGGGCCGTACAGGCCGGGGAGCCTGAAACGGCAGGTTCTTGACACATTGTTCAACAGCGGGCATACATATGACTATTCATCGGTTAAGGAGCTTGAGTTCGAGCTCGACCTGAGGGAGAAGATCGTCCGGGCCGCGGACAGGCTTAATTCCACCCGGTTCGGCTTCGAGGTTTTTAAAGAATCAAGGTGCAACGGAAAATTCTGGACGAGAACATCCGAAGGCGGATTTCTTGTCAGAAAGGACGTAAGCCCGTACCAGGCCATAAGGGATTTTTACGCCAACAGCCACCTATATGGAACCGAGTGCTCAACGGCCATAGTCATCGTGTTCTACCTGGCGCTGACCGAAATCCTGCCCGAAGGTCTGTTCAACAGGCTCTTTTCAGATATCTATCTCATGAACTGGAAATACCTTGACAAGGACCTGGGGATGCGTTCCTATGAGAACCTTCCCGATTATCTGCCCGGGGACTGCCGCTATGTAAAAAACCCCGATGTGAACCCGGAAACCATGGAATGGCAGGGAGAGAATACCATACAACTCCTCAACGGATACCATTGGGGGCATGGCGTGGGGATACGGACCATACCCAGCATCATAAGCGTGCTGAACAGGCACAGGAAGCCCGGCGCCACAAGGTCGGCATACCTGATGGACCTTGCCATAAGGCCGGGATACAAATATCTTCACAGGGTATTTCAACAGTACCATGCCGTATGACGGCATTGGTATGCCATGAGAATCAAAGCTCCCGGCCTTGTATTGGGCAACCGGGAGCTTTTTCATGCAAAAATCTGTCACAAAAATTGAAAACCTGATGAATATATGATTATATGGATATTGGTGATACATAATGTCAAAACCGATAAAAATCGTCAAATCCCTTATGCTCATCGCTATTCACCTGGCGGCGTGCATGCTCGGCTACAGCCTTATCGAAAAGTGGGATCCTCTGCCGGCTTTCCATGCCGCCGTCCGGACCCTGCTCCCGTTTATCTATGGCGAAAAACTTGAACTCAGCCAGGCGGGGTTCCATTTCGGCATTGCGATGAAGCTGTTCGCCCTTGGCATCCTGGTTTATATTATCAGCAGCATGGCAAGTTTCATGATGGAAGGAAGGATAAAATCATATTTGAAGGTGGGGCAAATGGATACGAAGATTTCAGGATTGAAGGACCATTACATAATCTGCGGCGCCGGGGAGATCAGCCGGTACATCATGGAAGAATTCATGGCGTCAGATATACCGTTCATCGTCATCGATAAAAACCAGAAGATTGTCGACGAGCTGACCGGTATGGGGATTTCGGCTGTAAAAGGGGACTCCGCCGACAACGAGATACTGAAATCAGCCGGTATTGAACAGGCTGCCGGTGTTCTGGCCGTTCATACCACCGACGCCGAAAACATACTGGCTGTTTTGTCTTCGAGGCAGTTGAATCCTGACATACGCATCGTCGCAGGAGTAATAGACAATGTGAACCAGCCCAAATACCTGTTTTGCGGTGCGGACGCGGCCATACCCATCTGTGAACTGTCCGGCAGGAGGATAGCGGCAGCGGCCCTGCATCCGTCAGTCAGCAGCTTCTTCGAAGTGGACGGGAAACTCAATGAAAGCATGTCGGCATCAGTTGTTGAGGTCGAACTGGAGGAGGGCAGCTATCTCGTTGGCAGGTCCCAGAGCAGTTCAAATATCCGGTCAAAAACCGGCGCAACAATATTATGTTTGATTCGGGATGACGAAGTCCTGGTGAATCCTGGCCTGAACGAAGTCTTCCATATGAAGGACAGGCTCCTGGTCTTCGGCACAAATGCTCAGATAAGCGAGTTCAAGAAACTGGCCTGCCCGGGCGAGCCAGGGGATAAAAAAGTCTCCAGACCGGAAAAAACATCGCAGGAGACACCTGACAGGGATGCCAGGCCTAAAAGGAAAAAAACTGCAGCCGAGCCCGTGAAAACCGGGACAGAAGATGAGAACGCCGGGGAAGTGCAGGGAAAGGCAGAACCGGAGACGAAAGGAACAGGAAAGAAAAAAGCCGGGGACAAAAAGAAACCAGCCGCGCCGGGAGCCGGGAACACAACCGCTGAAACCAATTCTGCGGCAGAAAGCTCTGAGGAGGCCGTCGCTGAAAAACGGGCACCGGAAGAAGATAAGGAAACAGAAAAAGAGGGCTTCTTGTCCCGCCTGTTCGGAAATAGTAGAAGGTATTCCAAGGAAGGAAAGAGCACGGCAAAAAGTCTGAAGGAAGATAAGAATACTGCTAAAAGCCTGAAGGAAGAGAATAGCACGGCTAAAAGACTGAAAGAAGAGAAGAAGAAGAGAAAGAAGCCGGAGACCGAGTCCGGGACAACGTCAAATGAAGCCTATGAGGTTCTCAGGGAAATATCCGAAGCCCTGAACAGGATGCCTGAAGAGGAGGATATTGATGCCCGGAATGAAGGGGACGAAGCACGGTAAAGGGCACAAAGGGAAGGGCAGGAAGGAGCACGAGAAAAAAGAAGGACGCATAAATGACGCCTTATAATAAAGCAAAAAGCCCCGTCAGTCGGGGACGATAGGGTCAATCATTTTGTATACCCTGAAATAGTCATTGAGTTCAGGGTCTTTCCTCACAGCGGACTTGTTCAGCTGCAGCAGTTTTACGATATGGTAGACATCTATCCAGATCTGGTTTACGCCATCCTTCTGGCTCTCGTCGAAGATGAGCTGCATCCCGAAATGGAGATGCGGCGTTTTTATATTGTTAACGTTCTCCTTTGTGCTGTATCCGGTCATGCCCATGTACCCGATTACGTCGCCGGCGGTGACGATCTCGCCCTCTGCCAGGGTATTATTGAACGGGTGGTTTTTCCTCATATGGGCATAGTAGTAATACCTTTTCCCGTCAAGGCTCCTTATACCGATGCGCCAGCCCCCGTACCGGTTCCAGCCCATAACCTCGATTACCCCGGTTTCCACGGCTATGATGGGCGTTCCCACCGAGCCCAAAAGGTCGTTGCCCAGGTGTTTTCTCCTGAAACCATAGGAGCGGCTGTCGCCAAAATCGTCATAGTGGCCAAAGCTGTATCCCTTGGCAATGGGCGAAAAGGCTTTCAGGCCATACTTCTTCACATATTTCTTGCTGCCCGGATTGTCCGGGTCGTCCACCTCGATCTCGAATTCGCCCACAAAGCCGCCCAGCACGGCTGTATAGGCTTCCAGGTAGTAATCGTAATACTTCATGCCGCCTGCGATCTCTTCCATGGTCTGCCCTTCGTTCAGCTTCTTCACCACCGCGTCCAGGTCGGCCTTCTTATACCTCTTGAAATTGCCGCCGTACTTTGCGGCAAGATAGGCTAAAAGCTCAATCCAGTTCAGTTTTACCTCTTTTCCCCACGAATTGATATCGAGATACAGGGTTTCCTTGAGCACACCGTAGGGTACGGTGAAGTCTACCCATTTGATATACTGCTTTTCTGTTTCCTCGTTCATGGCATAGAGGGAATCGGTCCCGCTTATCATGTTTCCAGTGAAGACGGCGAACATGACGAGAACAAGGCCTGCCGCGGCATAGCGGAGCAGCATTCTTTTCCTGATGACAACCAGCAAGATATCACCTTCGTGCAAAGCCCATACCTTTCACTTAAAAGGATATTTGCACGATTGCCAATTATGTCTGCGGAAAATCAGCGAGCGGGTTTTTCCGGGACTAATTCCCGAACAGGCGCGAGATTGGCTCAAGCTCATGGCCGGAAAAGCCAACGGCTTTGAAAACCTCCAGGTCCAGCCGGATCAGCGCAAGGTCTGTGGGAATTCCGGCAGCCAGCCCGGACAGGAGTTCTTCCGCTTCCTCCCTGTGTCCTGTGAGCAAAAGGCTGTAGGCATATATCCTTTTTGCAAACGCATTATCAGGGCTTGCCTGCCAGGCTTGCCGGGAGATCCTTAGAGCCTGCCCGTAATCATCATCAAACACCAGGTAATAAAAGGCATAGAGGGAGAGGTAGGTCGGCATGTATGACCTGTCCCCGTTTTCCAGAAATGTATCGTACCGGTCCAGGCAGAGGATGCAGTAATCTTCGGCCTGGCTGTTTCCCAGAAGGACGCGGTCGATGGCCGCCCAATAGAGGGATAGGGCATAGTTCCTGAGGTAAGCAGGCTGATCCTTTGACAGTGCCTCAAATACCAGCGCCGATTCCTGGTGCCAGATCATGGCTATCTCATATTCGCCCAGGAAGGCGTAACACCTTCCCAAATAGCCGCAGCAGTCCGCGTAAAGCCTTTTCTTTACGGGATCGGGCTGTTCCAGCCAGGTTCGGTAATGCTCCGCGGCGTACGACAGGTACGGTATGGCGCTGGTAAAATCACCCTGGTTATACCAGCACAGGCCGATATCGTTATTACATAAGGCAATATTGTATTGTGCGTCCGACGAGACGGCAGCCTCATCATAGGAGATATAAACGTCTTTTGCCCTGGACAGCAGGGATATGGCCTCATCGTACCTGCCCGTGTCAAAGTGAATCGCTCCCAGTTCCTGCAGGGACACCGCAAGATCCCAAAGCCGGGAGTAATCATTCATGTCACTGACCAGCCAGTCATAAAGGGCGATGGCCTTTTCATACCAGGAAACAGCGCTATCGGTCAGTGATATAAGTTTTGAGTTGATGGCCATAAACCGGTAGTTATCTGCAAGGGCGATCCTGACATGAAGGCTGCCGGGGTCGTTCGCATGCTTTTCCAGTATGGAAATGGACCTGGCAAGACTTGCCCGGGCCTGAAGGTAAATCTCCATGTTCTGGTAAGCCCTGCCCATAAAGGACAGGGCAATAGCATGATTATAGTCTGTTTCGGGATATGGGGGCAGTGAATCAAAGATTTCGGCAGCCTTCTCAAGTATGCTCGCAGCCTGCCGGTTATCGCCCAGTTGGAACAGTATAATGCCCTGGTTGGCATAGCAAACCGCAAGGTCATGCAGCAAAACATCGTCGGTTTTTGCTCCGGCCTCAACAAGGCTTTCGAGGAAGGACTTTTGCTGCTGGTAATACTTGAGCGCCCCGTCATAATACCCCGTATCATGCAGGGTTGACGCAATTCCGTATAAGATGCCGGCCAGATCCCTTTCGATCAGTTCCCCGGAATCGGCAAGTTCCATGCAGATCTCAACGGCATCGTCGTAACAGGATACCGCATCCTCCGGGCTTCCCCCGGCAATGTAGCAATCCCCCATATCGACCAGGTTCATGGCTATCTGCCTTCTAATCTCAACATCGGGATCCTGCTCATCAAGTTCCCGGCCCAGAGATACCCCCCTGCTGAAATAGTAAATTGCCTTGTCCGGGTTTCCGGCTTGCTTCATGCAGGTTCCGGCCAGGCTGTAGCATATGAAAAGGTCCTTTCTCGCACCGGGGTAGGAGCCGTCCGCCGCAAGCCTTTCATATTCTTTAACCGCCCTGTCGGCATACTTTGCTGCCCGGGAAAAATCCCCAAGATCGACCCAGGCATCGATAGCCTGAATATAACCCGATCTCAGGTATCCCTCCGCCCTGGTCAGCCCCCCGTCTAATTCGGCCAGGTCTTTTAGGTAAATCAGGTTCTCTTCCAGGATCTCGGCCACCAAAGGTACAGCTTCAGGTATATCCATAAGCCTTTCCTGGAGGCTTTTTGTCATGTTCTGGATAACCGTATGCACCAGGATTTCCTCGTTTTCAGCATACAAGCCGTACTGGGAGGCCATAAGCCACTGGCGGAGCAGCCAGAGCCCGGATGCGAAGAACAGGGTCACAAGGACGGCCGCTGTAAAGACAAGCCTTCTTATGCCGCGCCTTCTTTCGGATACCCTGAACTGGTCCCAGGACACCCCGGATACTGCGGCTATTATCCTGAGCATTTCCCTTTTCAGGTTTCTTATGATGTGCCTTTCTCCGGCTGCGACAACAGACAGGGTGCGGCTTTCTATGCCCCGGACACGCTTCAGCGATGGAGGGAAGGACTGTTCAGGCGTTCCGGAAATGAGCAGGGCGAATATCCTGTCGGACCTGCCAAGCTCTATGAAGGTGCGGACCTCCCGGTCAACCCATTCGGATTCAGGGGTATCAGGAGAGCATACGACCACCAGGCACCCTGATGAAACCAGGGCCTGGGCTATGGTATCGCTCAGGATACCTGCCGCGGGAAGTTCCTCGTCATCCCGGAAGACCCTGCCGATCCGGGCAAACCTGAAGCGCCGCACAGGCTTGTAAGTCTCAAGCAATGTATGGAGTTTTTTGCATATCATGCTGTCCAGCGGCTTGTGCCGGTAGCTCAGGAAGACATCGTAAAGATACTCCCGGCCCATGCTGTTATCCATGGGTCTGCCCCTTTCCGTTACATTTCGGCCATCATAAAGTCAAGATCACCGACCCGGATCCTCACTTTTTTCTCCTTAAGCCCATCCCCATCGGGATGCAGGACTGTTATCTCAATGGTTTCCGACGAGTCCATGGAATCCCTGTATATGTAGAACTGCTCCATGCTCCTGAACCTGAAGCCGTCGATGGCGACGATAATATCCCCTACAGACAGCCTGTACTCCTGGGCCGGGTCCTCCCGGATGGAGAGGATGCAAAGGCCGCTGGGCCAGGTTTCGGGTGATGTATGCCGCAGGAACAGAAGAGCTGAGTCCAGGTATGCCTGCCCGTAGGATGCGGCCATGCAGGCCTGTTCATAGAGCGGTTCGGCTTCCTTGCTCTTCCCCATGTACCTTAGCAGCATGCCCTTGACAAGGAGGGACCGGGCATCGTCATTGGCATCGGGAAGAAGGAGGCTTCCCAGGTCAAGCTTTTCAAAAATGATACTTTCAGCTACCTTCAACTGTTCCAGGCTGTCCAGCAGGATATCCTCAATGACGGGAACAGCGGCAGGAATATGTGAAAACCTTTCAGGGTACTCGGAGCATATCTTTGTGAAAAGGTCCTTTGAGATCTGGGCTTTTTGGACCGCGATATCCAGCTGACGTTCGGTGTTCAGCCACATATATGCAAAGAAGGAGCCAGCCAGGACGAAAATCAATGCCAGGACTGCGGCAATTGTTACCAGCCTTCGCCGCGTCCTCTTGAAATGCCTTCGCTCCAGCGCATCATAGGGGACGCCGATCAGCGCGGCGATCACCTTGACCCTGAGATGGCCAAGGAGCCTGAGCGAAGCCTTCGGGCTTTCAGCGCGGATGTCCACAGCGAGGGGTTCAACTGTCTCGGTTGCAAACCTCTCCCGGCCGTCCTCGTCCAGCCAGCGTACAGTACGTTTTTCAAACAACGGTTCGGGAAAGGAGCGGGAAGGCTCTCCTTCAACCAAGAGGGGCAGTATGTTCGCCCGGCGCCCAAGCTGGGAAAAGAAAAAGATCAGGTGCGCCATGGCCGGGGATGACCTGGCTTTTTCGGAACATACGATCACAAGCCACCTGGAATGGAATATGATGCTCCTTGCCTCGTCGGAAACAGCCTCATCGATACTTCCCGAGAGCAGGAGGGTGGTGACGCGATGATACCCCGGGCCCTGGTTCTCCATGCCCTTTGGGAGCTTATATCCTTCAATCTCTTTCTTCAGCGCTTCGGCTGCCATGGGATCGATCCCGGAATTGACTGCGACAATGCAGCAATCATAAAGGAACCCCGTTTCCATGGATGACCTCTGGGGTCTGAAAAATTAATAAATAGAAAAACTGTCCAGTTCCATAGTATTAGACCCTGGCGCATGAAGTCAAGAGCCTGCGGGGAATAAGGCCGGGTAAAATAAAAAAGGGAACAGGGAGCGAAAACTCCCTGTCCCCCGGCAAAGCTTCACAGGGTAATAACCACGGTATGCTCATTGCCGTCGGTCATGACGGGAATTAGGTTGGATGACAGCTTCCGGCCGTCGAAACAGACCTCGGATGCGTCGCTGATACGCTTGAACCCTTTGCCCTTGGTAATGGTGACATTATAGCGCGCCCTGCCGGTGTTCAGTGTATAACGCAGTTCTTCCTCATCGGGACGCAGGATGGGATCAAAGAGGATGCCCCGGCTTGTGTACTCAACGCCGAAGGCGCTCATGAGCGTAAGAATCAGCCAGGTCGAGGTGCCGCTGAGCATTGGCCCGATATTCTCCCCGGTGTCGCTGTTGTTGTACTGGGTGCAGAACCTGGGATTGCCGCAGATCTCAAACGGGTTTTCCATGGTCCTGTAGGGCGCCGTGATGTCAACCATCCACCAGGCCTCTTCGGCAAGCCTCTGTGCCAGGGCAGGATCCTTAACCTTCTTGGCGGCTTTGAACATGGCGCTGGTGGCCATCATGCAGGCATGCTTGAAAACGCCCCCGTTTTCCCTGTCGCCGGGGAAGTAGTGGTCTGTGGCGCTGATGTTGGTGATGGGTCCCAGGTCGGACGGGGAAACCAGCTTGAAGCCGTAGGGCGTTTTAAGCGTCCTGTCAACCACATCGAGCATGGCCGATATCTGCTCGTCGGTTGCCGTATCGCTGAGTACCGACCAGCTGAAGGAGTTCAGGAAGTATACGCCGTCGATGTTGGGATCAATGGAGAAGGAATCGCCTTTTGCCCCCAGGTAGGTGTATTTCCCGTCGGGATAACGGTTGATCAGCACGCGGGCAAAGTAGTCTTCCTTCCAGGCATGGGCCTGGATCCTGTCACTGAGTTCCCGGCTGGCGTTCTCAAACTTCGCTTTGCTCCGGGCATCGCCCTTATCCCCTGCCAGTATGGCGGCCTCGTCCAGGGCGAGCTTCAATAGAAAGGCGTTCATGACGCTTTCGGAAAAGTCGCTCTTGAACGGCTCGTCCGGGTTTCCGCTTTTCTCGATCTGCTCCTTGTACAGCTTTTCCTTGGTTGTGCCGTCTATGAAATCGGGGTCCACCTGCAGCGTATCGTTCCAGTCGGCCCTGTCTATGAGCGGCAAGCCGTGCTTTCCAATGGATATGCGCAGGGAATAGTTGATTATAGCCTTGATGGTTTCGTATACAGGGCGTTTTTTGCCGTCGGCGCCCGCGATGGAAACTGTTTCATCCAGGAAACCAATGTCCCCGGTAAGGCTGATATACCTGTGGACCGCCTGGATGAACCAGAGGGCGTCATCGGACCATTTGCCCGGCTCCTTGCCTACCCAGAAGAAATTATGATAGGCATAGCCCAGCTCGAACACCATGCTGCACCATTCCTTGAGGAGCTGCTTGACGAAATCAGCCAGGCCCATTGCCACAAAGTAGTACATGGAGGCAAAGATATCCTGGATCTCGCGGAACCCGATCTCCCTGTAACCCTTCTGGGTCTGGCCGAAGGAACGGGATACAAAGGTCTGGTACAGCACCTGGAAGGGAAGGTTCCTGTTGAAGTATGTATTCAGCTTTTCATTTGAGGACCTTAACTGTATGAAGCTGCTGTACTCGTCAAGGAACTTCATGTTCTTCTCAAAGGCCTGCTCCAGCGCGCCGGGAGCGGCAAAGGTATCGCACAGCGCCTTTATTTCACTGACATAGCTTTCGTGGTAGCTGTAATCCGGGTTGGTTTTGTCCGAGACCATACCCGTGAAATTATCGATTGCCCGGGTCTCTCCCGCGCCAACGCAAACCGTGGCGGCAAGCGCGAAGAAGCCGGGGCCTTTCCTGCTCAGGTTGTTGGAGAGCTTAAACAAGCCCTGCGGGTCCTGGAGGCTCCCGACGCCCACAAACTCGTTGTAGTTGGTGCAGAACTCGGTGGGGTAAGAGACCGAATCTTTCCCGCGGACCATCATGACATGGAAGCGCTGGTCCGAGTGGGTATAGGGAGGGTAATAATCGGGGCCTATGGCCATTATGGAACCGTCTTCGTTCTTCAGCACTCTTCCCTGCATGATTATGTTGGTATAGAGCACGTCCTCCCATTGCCCCATGGGATTGAAGTTGCCGAACATGCCCGTGTACACCAGCCGGAGCTTCCTTTCCCTGCCTGAGTTGTTGACGATTTCAATCCTCTGGGCCTCGGCAGCCAGGGGCAGTCCCTTGTACTGGGGAAGGATAAAGATGAGCCGGCGGATCTCCAGCCCGCATTTTGTTTTGTAGATAATCCGGGTATGGTTCCTGGAATGTATGCATTTCGCCTCCGCGATGTTGGGGTGGGTGGGTTCGGCCGAATAGAAGATCTTCTGGCCGTCTTCGGTAAGATAGAACTGCCTGTTGGCCGGAAAGCCATTTTCCTCCTGGCGCATGTCCCACCTGGTGGCAAGGACCTGGGAAGCGGCGTGGGACCGGAAGCTTCCGCCGCCAAAACGGTCCACCACGCTTTTCGGGGTCGTCTGCAGCGCGCTGGGAAAACCTACCCTGTTGCCCAGCAGGAGATTCACATAAAAATGCGGGCCGGGCGCAGGGGACAGGAGGTCTATAACATGCTCCCCGTCTTCATTAAGATAACCGGCCCACCTGTCAGCATTCTTCAGGGTTTCAAACAACGATTTCTTAAGCCCATCGGTTAGTCCTACCTTGGAGACTTCGCCCCCCATGGATTTATATACACAGATGCCGTCGGACTCCAACCTGATGAGGACCGAGCACCCTTCCTCTGCCAACTGGCTGATTCCACCTGCCGCCTCCCTGTTCTTAAGGATCTCAAGGACGGCGGGGGCCCTGAATTTCAGGTCTGAAACGGCTATGACGCCTTCGTATGAGCTGTCGCTGAATACTGCATCAATAACATCATTTTCTGAAACCTGTGCGGGGAACAACTTTCTTGCCAAATCGGCAGGAGTGACTGATACTTTTCTGGATACAAATTCTTTTATCATGGGGGCACCTCCGGTAATGCGAAAGTATTGATATTACTCTGCGAAACCGCGTTTATACAGCAATAATATCATAGAGATTTGCCACATTCAAGGAACAGGATGTCCTGTGTCAAAAAGTTGTCCGGCTGCATAATGATAAATTGGGGGCATGTCCCCGGCATCAAGGAAAAGAGAAAGAACACCCTGTCACTCCTGTTATGTTGTGTCGTGCATCTGACAAAACGGAATTCGGCGAGTAACGGTCCTTCATCAGCCTTCACAGCCTTACTCTCCCCAATGCCCGAATCCGGTCAGACCCAAATTGCCTCTGCGGAACGCAGGGGCCTTTTTCAATTGTCCCCTGTAAGAGAAGAGAGCTCATAGCGTGAATAATCATGAATGAAATATGCTGTTGTATAATATGGGCAGAAGATGCGGTGAAGGTATTGGCTTCACCGGGGAGACCAGGCTTTATGAAAAGAGCCGCGATTCTCATATTGGCGTTTGGCTAGTCCATAACCCCGGCGCCTTGGTGATGCCGGGGTTACAGTCAACCTTTGCCGGGTATTCCAGCCCATAAACCGGCAAGCCAAACCCATCATTCCGGTCTTCTTTTTTGCTTTACCACCGCGAACTCGGTATAGTTCTCGGCGCTGTCCTGGATGTCGGAAACCAGGATCTCCAGCCTGTTGAGCTTTGCCGCCGAAGCGCTGGCGATGGCCGCCGAGCACTTGTCGTCAAGGGCGCTCACGGCCTGGGCGGCTGCCGACGTGGTGGAAAACGGGATTACCCGGTATTCGGGATGGTCATCCAGGAATTTCTTGCACTGCTCCAATGCCTTATCCTTTGAATAGATCTTCCTGATGCTTTTCATGTCCGTGCCGGGCGGGGCGATCAGGTTCATGCTGATTTTCAGCTTCAGCCGGTCCGTGATCTCAAGGTCGTAACGCTCTATGAGATCAACAGCTTCTGTTACCTTACCTGCCAGGGTGTTTTCCAGGGGAAGAATACCGGCATCCACCTTCCCGAGGGATACAGCCTCGCAGACATCCTCGAACCGCTCGAGACCTACCATGGCTGAGGCAGGGAAGAGCTTTTCGGCCGCCTCAAAGGAAAAGGAGCCCGGGGTTCCGGCATAGGCCACCGAATGCCCCACAGGCATGTCCCTGCCCTCGAGACGGGCGTATTCCCTGAGCCTGGGCATGATATAGGCAAACTCGTCGGGGGTGATGGACTGTGGACCGTCGGACAGCGCCGCCATGGGATTGTTGTGCACCTCGATTATAAGCCCGTCGGCTCCAACCGCCACCGCTGCCTTGGACAGGGGCTCCACCATCCATGACAGGCCGCAGCCATGGCTCGGGTCCACCAGGACGGGAAGATGGCTCATCCTTTTCAGGGCTGGGACGGCGCTCAGGTCCAGGGTGTTCCTGGTATAGGTTTCAAATGTACGGATGCCTCTCTCGCAAAGGATCACGTTCTCGTTTCCCGCGCTCATGATGTACTCGCATGCCATGAGCATTTCCTCCAGGGTATTCGAGAACCCGCGCTTGAGCAGGATGGGCTTTTTAAGGCGCCCCAGCTCCTTAAGCAGTTCGAAGTTCTGCATGTTCCTTGCCCCTACCTGGATCAGGTCCACATACTGATCGAAGAGTTCGATGTAGATCGGGTTGGTTATCTCGGATACGATGGGAAGTCCCGCGGCCTCGCCGGCGCGTTTTAGCAGCATGAGCCCTTCCGCCCGAAGGCCCTGGAAGGAGTAGGGGGAGGTCCTGGGCTTGAATGCCCCGCCCCTGAGCATGGTTGCGCCGGCTTTCTTGACACGCAAGGCGATCTCGGTGATCTGCTCCTCGCTTTCCACCGAGCACGGCCCGGCGATGACTGCCAGTTCCTTTCCTCCCACCAGGACATTCCCAACCCTGATGACGGTATTCTCGGGGTGGAACTTGCGGTTGGCCTTCTTAAACGGTTCCTGCACCTTCAGGACCTTCTCCACCACATCATGCATGGACAGCTCATCCGCCGAAAGGCCGGATGTATCCCCGACCAGGCCCAGCACGGTCTTCTCGCTGCCGTATATGGGGGCAACCACAAGCCCATGCCTTTCAATCCATTTTTTCAGCTCTTCGACCCTTTCTTCGGGTACGCCCTGTTTCAATACGATGATCATAACAACCCTCCTGTTTCATCCTGCGCATGTCCGGCTTTTCAAGGCTTCCCGGGCCATAAGCCGTTTATCCCCGGGAATCAAAAAAGCCTTCGCCCCAAACAATGGGACGAAGGCGTAAGCTTCGCGGTACCACCCAATTTCATCACGTGAAGTGATGCGCTCATTTGCCGGATACGGGACTATAAATCCGATATCCTGCTCCTGTAACGGTGAGCTCTCCGCACTTGCCTACTAGTCCGGCCGGACATTCAACGCGTGTGCTCCAGGGAGAACTTCAGCGGCTATGGTGCTTAAAACCACTCTCAGTCCATGGCGGTTTTTCCCTGTAAGCCATAGGACGCCTACTTTTCCCTGTCATCGCATCTGGATTATGTATATTTTTATATATGATATGCCGGAGGCTTACTTCCTGTCAAGATGCTTCTGTTTTTTTCTGTTCAAAATAAGGTACGTCAGCGTTATGATACCGGCATATCCTATCGAAGGGTAGAGGTACCTGACCAGGTTCGAGAATCCCAGCATGCTCATGAGAAAGGCGCACAGGGCGCTGATGACGGTGATATACCGGGTGTTCCACGGAACCGACGCGGAGATCCTGGCAGATAAGCCATAGAGGTTTCCTACCGCCGTCGTATAGATCTCGGCCAATAGCACGATTCCATAGATTGCCTGGACAACCGGGGATACGCGTCCGGCTATATAGATCATGGGTACTTCCATGGAGGCGGACCTGGCAAAATGGTGCCGGATGGAAAAGTACAGGGCAAATGCTCCGATACCCAGGCCGAGCCCGCCCAGTATTGCGCCGTACAGTACGGCCTTCCTGTTTTTAGCCCGGGCTCCCAGCGGCCCCAGTATGGAGAAGGATATGACCATGTTGTACGAGGTGTACAGGATGGCCGACCAAAGCCAGTTCCTGAGAAACCCGATATTCGGGGCAAAACTCTGCAATGCTTCTTTTTCCGGCTGAATAAAGAGGGAGAGTATGCTTACACCGGCGGCTGAAATCAGGAGGAAGGGAACCACAAGGCTTATGGAATTTATGGTTCCCGTAAAGCCCGACAGTACCGTAAGGATGGTAAGGACTGCCATCAACAACCCGCCGACAAGCGGGTGCACCCCGAAACGCTGCGACATGAGGGCGCCGGACCCGGCGAACATGGCCGAAAGCGTTCCGAACAGGAAAAAGGAGATGATTATGTCCGAGAAGGACGACAGTATCCTTCCCGAGGTGGCTTCCACGATATCAAGGTGGGATTCGGCATTGACACGGCTTCCAAGCTCCATGACCATATAGCCCAGGACCATGAACAGGACTGTTACAGCCAAAAGCCCGGCAATGCCGGCATTCCCGAAGCAGACGAAGAACTGGAGGACCTCCTGGCCCGAAGCGAATCCCGCGCCTACAACCGTGCCGATATAGGTCCCGGCCACCCTGAAGGCCGAAACGTTCTTCTCCTTTGCCATTTCAGGTTCCCTTCATGCCATGGTTCCATTAAAGCATATCATCCGCGGGGCCGGATTAGCACCTGAACACCTCCCGGATTTCAGACATTCCATGTAACATAAGGTATGAATTGCATGGAGCAGGGCAAGTTTAATTATGCCGTGCTGCCCCGGAAATCATGATAAAATACCCCGGCGCTGCCTGGAACAGGCCTCTCCGGGAGAGCTAATTGCGATGTACGC
>Ga0209508_1000179_pt1 | contig 74768 bp, 75 predicted proteins | sample AD_UKC129_MetaG_FD_184427 | JGI IMG/M metagenome (GOLD analysis project Ga0209508, IMG submission 184427) | Active sludge microbial communities of municipal wastewater-treating anaerobic digesters from Canada - AD_UKC129_MetaG (SPAdes) (version 2) | ecosystem: Engineered > Bioreactor > Anaerobic...
GAAACTGACCCGGCCTTGAGTAGCATCAATGACACAACTGGTGATCTTGCCTTTTGCATCCTGGGTAATAGCCACATAGGTCGAATAACTTTCAGCTACACCCGGCTTGTCACCGGCATTGACTGATTTGGCCATGTTGGTCACAACGCCGAGTTTCAGTTCATCCGACGCCGATGCCCCGAGATTTTGTGCTTGTTTAACAGCCTTTTCAATGGCTGCAATATATCCGTTAATCGAAATGGTGACTGAAGACTTAAGATCGGAACCGGTCGGATGACCGCCGGCATCTACCGCGATACCCTTGATTTGATTGATGGTTTTACCTGTGACATATTTGGCAAGGGCTGCCGCTTGTTCATTCCATTCTTTTCCGATTTTGGAGGCCTTTTTCATCCCGTACTTGGTACCAAGCTCATTTTTTGTCGGGAATGTGGTATTCACTGGTGTAAGGAGTTTACCGGATGCATCAAAATTGATCTTGCTTTGAACGGCGTCGATCACACATTTAACGATCTTGCCGTTACCGTCAACGGTCACCGCAACGACAGTCGAATCAATTTGAGCCAGTCCCGGTTTGTCACCGGCATTGGTGGATTTGTTTAATTCCGTAATGACAGCTAAACCTGTTTTTACCGTTTGCGTATTGGTTGCGGCATTAATAACGAAAAACGCGGATACCAGTAAAACCACCAATACTACTGCTGCTAACTTTTTCATTGACTGATTACCTCCTTTAAAATTGATGATTTATCGGATCAATCCCTCATAGGACGGAACGCCGATCCAATGAAAGAAGATGCCCCTATTGATGCCGTATATCTGTAAAAATTGGCGTTTTTTTCTTTTACCTGACAATCAAATCTGGACTCTTATTTTCTTCCTTGCTGGAAACAATCTTCAATATCATCTTGTTGGGAAGACAAGCAGCAAATTGATTGGCTTTTTTAAGCTTGCCCATATGAATGCAAACCTTGTCCGGACAGTCTGACTGAACAAACGCAATACTTTTATCGGCAAAAATCTGGAAAACCACATCGGGTTTTCCGGGTACGGAAAATTCACCTTCAACGGCAGAGGAAAGATCCTTCCTCCACACCAGTTTATTATCATAGTAAATCTCGGCAAAAACTTCATCCTGTGGGCCTTTAAGAAAATACCCGTTCAGCAGTAAAAAAATCAATGCTGAACCTAAGACTGCCGCTAGGATGATTCCATCAGTTTTTTGAAAATATTTCATTGGGGCCCCCATCCCGGCAGAAAACTTCCGAGATAAATCAAAAGAATATGCAAAATAATGATCATTAAGAAGTTTTTGATGGAAACAATGAATGTCTCTTCCTTTTTCTGCTTTTTAAAAAAGAGGTTAATATTTTTCTGAACCGGGATCAAGGACACCAACAGTAAAAGACTAAGGGGCGGAATAAAGCCCGCGACCACCATGGCGATGACTGACAAATAGGCGATATAATACAAAGCAGCAAAAAGCCATAGTGCATTTTTTCCCAGATAAAACGGGAGCGTATACCGGTTTACCTTTACATCCTGTTCCAAATCACAAATATTATTCGCAAGCATAATATTGGCAGTTAAGCAAAAAGGAACCACCGATAGCATACCTAAACCAATGACCGTTTGAATATCCAACACCATCGAAACTTTCCAGCCGTCTAACGTATATGAAAACAGCTGACTTTCAGGAATGTTGATATACAGCAAAATCGTCGGGATGAGTACGCCGTAAAAGAAGCCTGAACATATTTCACCATAAGGCCCATGGGAAATGGGTACAGGCCCGAAGGAATAGATGATACCGAAGAAGAAACACAATACTCCTAACAGTAACACGACCAGATCCGAAAGATAAACGAGCCACAATCCTAACAAAACGCTAACCACAAATAACGTCAACAATATGGCCATGGCTGTCCGTCGAGAAAACTGCAAGGTTTGATGGTTTTTTTTGGTATCGTAATAATTATTCACAGCTGTAGCCGTCAGATCAAAGCAAAATATACCTAAGAAAAATACGACTGTTTTCAACGGATCGATCCCATAGTCAGACACATACAAGTAAGCCAATGCCAACAGAAAGGAAAATACGCTGGTAATCTTGGTCTTGATCTCCACATATCTAAGAAATCTTCTAAAGATATCCACAAGCGAAAGGGACCGTGCCGTTTTGCTATGAACCGGAGCGTAAGCCATTTTTAATGTTTCCTTTCTGAAAAGTTTTAAAGGGCGGAAGCTTTGTCCAACAACTGTTCCAGCATATTTCGTTTATTTTCGGAACGCAGCATGGCAATAAGTTGTTTCGTTCGTGAACGGTATTCCTCGATTTTCGCTTGAGTATACTCAATGCCTCCGGCAGCGATCACCGCATCCTTTAACTCCTGACCCGCTATACCCTGTTCCAGTTTCTTTCGCAGCGTTTGATCGTTTTTCAACGCATAAATTAGCGGCAAAGTCATCACTCCGCGACTACAGTCAATGAGTACCGGCTTTTTCACCGTCTTTCGGGAAGAAACGAAATCGAGGCAATCATCGGACAATTGAAAGATGATTCCAATTAGATTTCCAATTTCTATATAAATGTCCTTGAATTCCAATGGTTCATCGGCGAGCAGGTATCCCGCATGAAAGGTCGCTTGAAAGAGAGCTGCGGTTTTCCCGGAAATGATCTCAAAATATTCCTTTTCGGTCAGATCAAGATTTCCGGTATGACTTAATTCTCCGATCTCGCCCAAGCATATCTCTTTAAAATATGAAGGTAATACGTTCCCGACCTTCTCGCGATCAATTTCAGTGACCTTCATCATCGAAGCCATATCAAGAGCAAGGCACATGAGATAATCCCCGCAAAGTACTGCAAGCTTTGAACCAAATTTAACATGTAAGGCAGTGATCCCCCGCCGAATATCTGCATCATCGATAATGTCGTCATGAACCAGTGTTGCCAGATGTAGCAATTCAACGGCAACAGCGGCATTGACCGCATTACGGTTGACCCGATGGTCGTCATCCATCGCACAAGCAAGCAATGCCCGTGCCCGCATCCCTTTCCCGGCTGCCTGCGCAAGATGGGAAGTCTGCGGCCGAATAATGGGTGGAGCGCTTTTCAGGAGTCTTTTGATCTCCGATTCCGTTAAGCGAACCGCTTCATCATACCCGAGCTTTTCCTGGGAGAGACCGGGTTCATTTATCGAAACCATCGTTACTTTATTAATCATGATAAATATACAACCGCCTTACCCACTCCAACCGCTTCCAACATTTTTTCAAAAGCGGCGTCGTGTAATAGTCGAGACCGAAAATGCTGCCGGCGCCCCATAACATAGCGATTCCAGCAAAGATCATCCAGAAACTCGAAAGATACAGGCCAGTCGTAGTCACGAACATAGACATTAATACGAGTGAAAAAGCACTAGCCGGCGTGGTAAACAATCCCCCGATCAGCGCAAGACCAATAAGGATCTCTGCCGTCACGATAAAGATCTGCATCGCCACCTGAACCCAATCATGAGGCAGGATCCAAGTATTTAAAACCAATTTAGCAAAGGAATATCAATCTTAAACGCAAAGTCGGCAAGGGTCGAATGGGCAAGGTCTTTTCCACTGACAAATATCAGTTTGAAAAGGCCGAAGATGTCCCAGTTCATAATGACTGTTCCGACAGTCGCTGCAGCCTCAGTTGCCGGTCCTGTAGCAGCACTCATCGCATCGGCTACGGCTCCGGTTGCCGCAGTCACTGCATCAGCCGTCGTAGTCGCAGCACTGGTCGCCGAAGATCCCCCATCGGGTGTGATGCCTAAAATCGCATTGAACCAAGCATTGGCAGCACCAAAAAATCCTTGGAGCTTCGGAGACCAAAACCACCCTTCAACAATTTTCATAATGCCTTCAAACGCCCATACCGCACCCAACCATAGACGCAATGGAACCAATAAAAAACTAGGAGTCCGATTGCTCAGGTGCCCTCCGACAAAACTCCGTTTATTCCGAATAGTGAAAAATTCATGCTTAAGATAACTGAATATCTTATTCCAGCCAAGAACTTGGAGGAAATATATGATATTGATAAAATGCTTTGTAAACATTGCAAAGAAGGACGGCAGATTGATCATGAAACCGGGTAACCCCACCCGGGCGACGCCATATCTGCCTCCAAGACTGACCATAACCCCGTGAAATTTAGGTCTGTACTCTTTGAGCTTTCCCTTTCCAGTGATGGATACATAGATGTTGTGGGCTATCGTAGCGGCACTCAGCTCACAATTCTCCACCATTTGCGGGACTGGTTCCGTTTCACCCTCAGGAACATAGTAAATATTGTCCCCGGCTACATATAAATGCTCATTATTAATGGCACGAAGGTATTCATCCGTTTGCAGCCTGCTGCGGCGTTCGCAAGCCGGAGCCTCTTTCCCGCTGACATGAGCCGATTCGATCCCGCCAACCCAGATCACCGTACCGGTCGGCTGCCGACAGACCGTATCTCCCGAAGACAGGTCAATATAATCCTCACCGATAGCTGTCACTCTGGTTCTGAGCAGCATTTTGACGCCCATCTTTTCCAGACGGCGTTGGATCTTGGCTGACAAGTTTTCCGGTAAAATCGGAACAACCCGGGGAAGTAGATCAACATTATAGATAGATACCTCCCCCGGGTCAATTTCAAACTGTTCACACAATATGGGAACATACTCTGCAAGTTCGCCCGCCATTTCTACACCTGTCAAACCGGCTCCAACAACATGGAAAGTAAGCAAGCGGCGTCTTTCAAGAGGACTGACTTCTTTGGCAGCCTGCCGAAAACGGGCAAGAATATGTTCTTTGAGTTTGACAGCATCTTCATAGGACCATAACGAAAAGGAATGTTCTTCAGCACCAGGAATACAAAAATATGTCGGGCGGGAACCTGCTGCCATAACCAAATAATCATATTGATAGGATCCGTTTTTTCCGAGAACCGTTTTTTGATCATAATCAACAGCTTCGACAAAATCCTGAATAAATTGAATATTGCGTCCGGCAAACACTTTATTAAAGCTGATTCGGATACTGTCCTCCTCAACCCTTCCGGCCGCAACTTCATGTAATTCTGTCAACATGGTATGAAATGGATTTTTATCAATAACCGTTACCGTAATGCCGGTATTTTTGGGAAATTTCTTCGCCAGTTTCTTTGCAGTTAGTATACCGGCATAGCCTCCGCCAATGATAACTATTCTCATCTTTTTACTCACCATTCCTTTCGTTCGATGGCCTTTATGCGATATATTGGCACGAACCCTAAGAAGCTTATAGGATGAATAATCCCATATCGTATCATGGAAAACCGATAACGGTTTTCGAAGATATTCATCAATTTGTTACAAATGTCACAATCATTATAATACGGATGAAATTGTTCGTCAATTTATACAGCCTAACACCGCCTATCCACAATACACCTCCCGAGGTATCTTTTTCCATTTCTGTTTTCTTTATTCTTTATAATTTTATATATGCCTTCTTCGATTTCATTCTTTTAATAATATCCCTACCCTATATACCCCGCCATGTATTAAAACCTTTACAGCCTCGAATTTTGTCGACAAAACCATTTTTCCAAAAGAAGGAAATTATGGTATTTGTTAGAACTATTATTTAAAGGAGGTGCTTTACCCGGCCTTCTCAAGTATAGTGATTAAGCAGTCGAGCCCGACAGTATTCTATCTCTGAAACTACAAAAGGAGAATCCAAAATGAAAGAACCGATCTGGGAATTTTCATTACCGAAATTACAAGACCAAAACATCGATCCGATATGTAGTTTTTTAGGAGATGAAGATGCGGCTGTCGAATGGGAAAAAGACGAAAAGCCGGTAGATTTATTTTTACATACCAACACCTATGAAGCATTTAAAAATGAGCAATCCCTGTTTCTCTTCGGCCGGCGCGGAACTGGTAAAACAGCGATTATGCGTATGTTCCAACATGAGATCCGGTTGGGAAAAATCAAAAATTATACATACGCCTGGCGGGTCAACAGCGAAGAAGCCTTTGGGGAAATTATCCGGCACTTGGGAGATAAAATTGCCCAGTTCGATTTATCCATGATTAATGATCTAGCTGAAAAATGGCGCTGGATTTTTGAAGTATCCGCCATGGCCGGGGTTGTTTTCAAACACTTCCAGGATGGGGAACATGACAAAAATTACGACTGCATTTATAAATATCTCAAACGAAACTCCATGATTAAAAAAAGCAACCATGGAGAACTTAAGTTTGCCAAAAATCCGATGGAAAAAATCGTGAATGTTATTGAAGAAGCCTTATCTTCTTTAGAAGACGATTATAAAGAAGCAGCTGCTGCCAGCCTGATTACGAAAATTGTGAAGAATTTAAAAACCAAGGATTTTGAAGAAGCCAGAAAAGCACTTTATCATTATGTATCTAAAAACAATCGCTGTGTCATCTTTATCGACTCCATTGAGCATTACAATATTAACGACAACATCTCCCAAGCTGTTACTACCGCCTTAATTAAAGCTACCTATGACACTTATGTCAATTCCCCAAAAAGCGGTTTGCATGTCAAAGTGGCATTTCCTTCTGAAATTATTCATATTTGATTCCCCTAAACAAAGACAAGATCGAGACAAAAAACCTCTTTATTTTGTGGTCGTTTAAAGATTTAGTCTGTTTGCTGGCTAAAAGATATTATCATATGTGCCTTAATTCAATGCTTCGCGAAAAGTTAAACCATTGCATTTATGATCGCTTATATGAATTCGAATTTGCCAAAAAATTTCTGTATGAACTTTTGCCGGAGACGGTGGTAACCAAAAACGGATTTGAAATGGATACGCTTGCCTACATCATTCGGCACACCCAAAAGAAACCGCGCCAGATTATTCAACTGATGAATATCGTGCTTTCTTATGCGGCCAAAATCAACGGCGAAACTCCCCTCCGCATCTCCAGTTCCAGCATTGTCAATGGGGTTCATGCCCGTTTGGATATTTTGGCGAAAGGTTCCCTCGATGCCTATCAACAGATTTATCCGAACATCACCAAAGTCATCCAGAAATCATTCACCAATGCCAAATGTTATTTCTTCCATTCGGATTTTGACAAGTATATTAAAGAAAGTAACAGCTTATGGAAACAGGACCAACTGACCAAATATGATATCCAGTCATTGATCCTGGGAACCGGCGCCGTCGGAGTGGTCAAACATAAAAACCGCGTTCGGGGCAAGGAAATCTGGGAAACGGCCTTTGAATATCAGATTAAGGGGATCCTGGAAGCCAACAATAACGTGAAGGAATATGCTATCCATCCGATGTTTTATAACTTCTTCGAATGCCTGGTGGACAACAATGTCATCATCTATCCTCAACCCCAGGAGCAGGAAGAGCTTGAGTATTTGAAAAATGAAGGGATTTTATTGGTCTAAAAGCATCCTTACCTCAATCAACTAAAAACACCAAAACTCGCACATTCCAACTGAATAATCAAAATCATTCCAAGTATATAAGTATATATGATAGGATCAGCGATTATATCCTTCATTAAGCAAAAAGTTCTCTTTCATAATCAATATAATTTAATTCATGCTAATAAAATTCCGTCAGAACCTTGCTCTGACGGAACTTTTTTCTATCTATTGACCTTACATAAAACTCAGCAATGTCTCAAGATTTAATATCATCACCATCCGTTGTCCATTGTCCAGTTTGGCGATTTTCTCAATATAACCATCTTTATCATGGCCTTTTAAAGCCTCCGGAGCAGTTTCCATAGATGCCGCTCTAAACCGTTGAACCCCAGATATTGAATCGATCAGGATGCCGATTTTATTTTTTTGATACTCCACCACCATAAACTTGGAAGCATGATTCGTATCGGTTTCGGCAACGGCAAACATTTTTCGAAGATCTAATACCGGTAGATAATCTCCCCGCAATTCAACCAGGCCGGCAATAAACTGAGGCGCACCGGGAAAATGATTGATCTTGCCAATATTGTTGATTTCCTGGACATGATGGATTTCGATTCCATATTCTTCCCCGCCCAGTTTAAAAACAACATACTCAAGACTGTTTTCGGTTTCGCCCATGGATAGTGACGTATCATCGGATGCTGTCTTTCCCTTCTCACCATCCACAATCCGTTTCATCTCCTCCAAACTGATGAGTTTGAAAGGATCTAACATCATGACCAGCCGTTGGCCATCGTTCAGATTATATATTCCTTTGATATAATCCGCTCTATTCATATCGCTCCGACTGTTTTCTTTGAACAATCTTTTTGGCACGTAAGCAACATGGGATACTTTATCAACGATGACACCATATGAAAAACTACCGGTATTTACAATAATGACACGGCTATGCTCATCCAACGGCTGATAATCCATGCCAAGAAGTTTTCCCAGATGGATCACTGCCAAGAGCTGATTTCTAAGAGAAAACACCCCTTCAATATAGCTTGCAGTATTCGGTACTTTCATAATCTTTGGCAGCCTGATGATTTCTTTGACATGTTGAATATTGAATGCATACTCACCTAAACCGACATGAAAAACAACGATTTGCTCTTCTTCATCAGCATTCGTTCCATAATCCCTTTCAATCTCCTTTTGATGATGGGCAACCTCATCCAAAGTTTCAACACGAATCATCTTCTCGGCATCAAGCAACATAACTACTCTTTTCCCATCATCAAGGATTAACATACCGCTTAAAACGCCCCCATCCACTCCCTTAATACTGGCCGGAGGTTCTTTAACGGCTGCTTCTTCAACGTTGATGACTTCCAAAACCTTGTCAGATACCAATCCCACATTCTTTCCATGAATATCGGCGACGATGATCCGACTACTCTCGTTAAACTCCTGAACGGGCATACCAAATAATCTCCGGCAATTCACAATAGGCAGTAAACTACCTCTCAGACTGCATAAACCGATAATGTAATCGGGTACATTCGGTACTTTAGTAATCGAAGGAATCCGAATGATCTCTTTAATGTTGGCGATTCTCAATGCAAATTCTTCTTCATTCACCCGAAAGACAACAAGTTTAAGCCTGGTTGTATCATCCATCATTGCTTTCTCCGGTTCATCCTGCTGAACTTGGCGAACATTACTTCTCTCAAATTCAGGAATAGAATCGCCATTAGCTTCACCGCAAATGACAGCTTCAATCAATTGTTCTTGAACCTGTATAGGAATTTCTTCGACTGGTATGGGTAGAACTTGAGAATTGTCAATGCCGACTTCGGCTTCTTCAGGACTGGATAGTTTCTTCTTCGCCTTCGTTTTCTTGGCGGTCATTTCTTTTTTTATCTTTTCAAAATTATCTTGCTTCTTTTTGCTACTTCGTCCTGCCATTGATGCTTACCAGCCTTTCCACAAGATGTTCAAAATGCATTGCAGCGTCCTCATCATATTCATAAACGGTTTGCTCCAACTTCCCGCATTCGGTAATTTTTATTCTCCGTAGTATCGGTGGTGTTACAATATTGGTATCCTCAAAAAATTCTGTGATAAATTCCAGATTTTCTTTGCCATCGGTTGTCCGCTGGTCAAACATATTTGGGACAACCATGGCAATCATACTATCATCCAGACCCAAATCCGAAAGGTATTCGTAAATATTACCAATGGCTTTAACAGAAGCAGCTTCTGCCTGTACTGGCACAATGATCCCGTCCACAAAATGCAAAACCGCATCGTTGATCTTGCTTCGCTGAGGCCCACAGTCGATAATGACATAATTGTAACCCAACGGTTCTATGGCCTGAAGCTTATGACTGAAAAAACATCTTATATCGTTCTCTTTGTATAATTTCTCATTGATACGGTCGATATGGGTTGCAGACAATAAATCCAAATTGTCTCTGGCAGAAATGATACATTCCGAAAGACAGATGCTTTGTCCCGTCAAAAGATCATAAAAACTCTTGGCAAAATCCTCCGACGTGAATCCCAAAAACAGACTGGCATCATTTTGTTCATCCATATCGATGAGCAATACTTTTTCCCCTTTCAGGGCAAGGCCATAAGCAATATGGACCGCGATAGTACTTTTTCCGACTCCCCCTTTGTTGTTAAACACCGCATACTTTTTCGCTTGCTCAGGCATAAAAATGAACCTCCTGATATTCTAAAGTTCATCGTATTAACATCAAGCAGAGCAATGGGACTCCATCATAACCTGTCCGAATAATATACCGAACATCATCCAATAAATCAAAATACTTGGAATATTTCATACTTTCACACATCATACGGTCTACATATTGTCTAATATCTTGATAATTTCTTCACCTTTGAACGGCTTTTTCATAAAATGGGTAATTCCGACTTCCTTTGCTTGATTGACGATTTCCTCATCCCCCATGGCACTGAGCATCAATATTTTGACTTCCGGATTCAGAGCGAGTATTTCTTTGGAAGCAGCCAAGCCGTCTTTGATCGGCATAGTGATATCCATTGTAATCACATCCGGCAACGTCGAACTGTAAAGTTTGACTGCTTCTTCTCCGTTTTTCGCTTGTGCACATACCTCATAACCGCCAGCCAAAGCTGCTCTTTCGATCAGAACACGAATCGCAGGAGAATCATCTACTATCAGTAATTTTTTACCCATCTTTTGAACATCTCCGATCTTTCATAAGATTTAGTGCATCTCTAAGCAAGTTGGATAATATCAGCCGGATTAACAATAAGCACAACTTTTCCGTTGCCTAACAATGTTGAACCGGATATTCCCGGTATGGATGCCAAATGTCCTTCCAATGTTTTGACCACAAACTCTTGCTCATTTTTAAGCTTATCGACAATTACTCCAAATTTTTCCGCCCCATTAACTATCAGTACAGCATTGAGTTCTTCCTTTTCAGTATCCCTTTCTCCGGTTAGGAAAATTTTGGACAGCCACTCAACCCCAATAACTTCTCCTCTTAAATAGGTAAAACATTTCCCGTTAACTGAATGAATATTATCCCGATGAATCTTGACGGTTTCAACAATATACTCCAAAGGAAAGATATACGTTTCACCGGAAGACTCCACAGCCAAGCCCCGTGAAACCGCAAGGGTTAACGGCAGTTGAATCATCATTTTCGTACCTTTATCAACTGCGCTTTCAATGGTGATATTTCCATTAATCTTTTCGATATTGCTTTTGACTATATCCATGCCAACGCCCCGGCCCGATACTTCCGTAACCTTATTTGCAGTACTAAACCCGGGGAGAAATATAAGGTTTATCAATTGATTTTGACTCATTTTTTCGATTTGAGTTTCATTGAAAAAGCCTTTTTCAACAGCTTTTTTCTTTAACTTCTCGACATCGATTCCCTTACCGTCATCCTCAACTTCGATATACACATGTTTGTTCTTATTGTAAGCCCTTAAAACAATCCTTCCTGTCTCAGGCTTTCCTTTCCTGAGACGCTCCTCCGGAGCCTCGATACCATGGTCCGCAGCATTACGAATCAAATGCACCAACGGATCGCTGACTTGCTCGATAATGGTTTTATCAATCTCGGTCGTCTCACCCTCCATATACAGTTCCATTTTCTTGCCGCTGCTTTGGGCGATATCCCGCACCACCCTTGGCATTTTCTGGAATACACTCTTGATTTCCACCATCCGGATGGACATAATGGCATTTTGAAGCTCGTCCGAGATCCTGTTTATATAACTCCCGACTTCCTTGACTTCTTTTGACATTTCGGGGAGATCATACTCCAAATTTAATCTGGATGAAATATGCATAAATGCATTTTTCGCGATATGTAACTCTGAAATCATATTCATCATTTTGTCCAGCTTCTCTTGGCTGACCCGAATGCTTTGCATGATATTGCTTTTTGGCGGCAAGTTAGGCATTTTCTCCGACTCAGGTCTAGCCGGTTGTTTTGAACTATCAGTGAGATGATCTGTGACGGATTGAAGATAAATAACATATTTATCGACTTTTTCAAGAATTTCTGTTGCCGAAAGCGTATGACCCTCTTCAGATTCCAGCATACTCAAAGATATTTTTAAGTAATCCATCACCTCATAACTTAAATTGATCAGTTCTTTATCAAAAGTTATTTCCTTATCCCGGACCAAAGTAAGCAAACTTTCAAAATGATGCACGACTTCAGAAATTTCTTTCAAAGCCAGGTGTTCTGGATTTTGAGACGGAATCGTTGCCAGGTATATCCCTATTCCGCCTTTGATGCTATGGACAGTTCTGAAAAAATCGTGAATAACCTCCCGATCATTACCATGATTGTCCAAATGGATCAGCAGGTGATTCTCTATCCGTTCGATATGTTCAAGATTTTCAGGGAAAAATTGTTCCTTTATCCCCTCTGTCAGATTGCTTTTAAACTCCAGCTCACTCTCAACTTGCTCTCCTTTTTCAACCGGTTTCTCATCTTCTTTAGCACTTTCTTTGCACTGTTCTAATGCTTGTCTTAAACCTTCCAAAACCGCCGTTTCTTCCTGCTCACTTCCAAACTCTACAAAAATTCTTCCGTCTTCAGTAAAATCATGTTCTTTCACTTTATCGTGAATATAACCAATGAAACCATTCAAATAATCGAGGGATTGCAATAAACTATCGATAAGTTCTGAATTAACGAATGCTTTCTTCTTACGGATGGCATCCAAGGTAAACTCAATCTCATGGCTAAGCCTGGTTATCCCGGATAATCCCACAAAGGAAGAACCGCCTTTGATATTATGAACCCTTCGAAAGATATCATTTACCAGTTCGCTGTCATCTGTATGGACTTCAAGCTTCAGTATTTCCTTCTCCAATCCCTCCAGGCATTCGGTCCACTCATCGATAAACATCTTCACTAAATCAATATCATCAAGATAAAATCCTCTGTTTTCCATATGAACTCCTTAGTCCTAAAGAAGAATTTTAATAGCAAGAAACACATTTTCAGGAACAATGAGCACGTACATTTCCGAACATTAGCACGAAAATAAATCATCCGTTCCAGGCATTTGAACGTCCATTATAAAATTGTCTGTTTGCAACCATAACCATCAAACAGTAACTTTACTTGATTTTTCCTCCTTCATTTCGGTTTTGAATAAACAATGGTGTCTCCGATTCTTTGCACCTTAAAAGCAGTAGAGATCCTTCCGATGGATTCCGAATGCCCTAAGAAAATAAATCCCCCGGGATTTAACGCTTCATATAAACGATTGACAACATTCCGTCTGGATTCATCATCAAAATAAATCAAACAATTTCTGCAAAATATAAAATCATATCCGCCAATATTGCTCATTTCATTGTCGCACACCAAGTTGATACGTTTAAATGTTACTGGCTTCCGGGCATTTAGATTTATCAAATATTTGTCATGGATATTGTCGCAAGACCAAGGATAACCTCTTTCCCTTGGCCGTACCGTTCCTCCAAAAGTTTCAATGCAGTTTCGAACTTATTCATTTAGATTTCTCCTTTTTGGTAATTGCTATAGTGAGCTATTCGATAAGGCTCAAGAATTACAGATAAAACAAAGCATTATATAGCAATATATAGTAATATGCGAATCTATTTTTGGTTTTCATAATAAATAGTATTTTATAAAACACTTCACCGAAAATCACATTCATTGATTTATAGGTAGTCATAATGCCAAATACTCTGACATACCCTTCTTGCTTACTCCTTACTGCGGGACTCCGCTTGATCCATTCGTGGCACATCGCCTTTTGACGTTCCTTCCAAAAGGAACAAAAGCTAGGCTCCGCTCTCAAAAGATATATTCAGAATGACATCTCGTTTCACCGCAGAAGGACAAAATAAAAAAACTCGCATTTCTGCGAGTTTAACATTTAAATTTGGTGGACCTGAGGGGAATCGAACCCCTGACCTCTTGAATGCCATTCAAGCGCTCTCCCAACTGAGCTACAAGCCCGTTTGCTATTGACTATGTCGTCCAGCGACATTTAATAATATATCAAAAAGGCAGGGGAACTGTCAATAGGAAATTTGCGTTATTCAGGTAGAAAATATTAATGGTTCACAGTGATCCACCAAAGGATGAGGCAAGAGGCCGAGTCTAGTTGACAGTGGACAATTTACAGTTGACAGTTCTTTTTTATATTGTACATAGCTATCAAACACCACAGTCGATATTAAGCTATAGTTTCAGGCTCCGACATTCCTCTCCTTTAGGAGAGGCCGGAGTGAAGTTTTAAAAAGGCATGAGGCATGAGTAGAGTTTTGTTTTCTTCTGACTTCTATATTCTGTATTCTATCTTCTAACTACTGACTCCTATCTCCTGACTCCTAACCCAGTACAAAGTACCTCGATTACCCTTTAGCATTTCTGAATCTCTGAATTAACGTTTCCCCATACAACATAAACAACAGTCCAATCAAGATTAGTGGCAGGCCCAGCCATAAATACTTCACTGCCTGCTCTGATCCGACGAATAACCCCAACAGCACAGCAATCATTGGATTCACAAAAGCATAACTGGAGATCCGGATGGCCGGTTCATGCATCAAAAGATAGTTATAGGCGCAAAAGGCGATGGACCCGAAAACCGCCAAATAACCCAAACCGAACCAAGAAGCGGCCGAAACCCCGGAGAGATCCGGGTTCGGCGTCTCCCAGTACGCCCATACCATGCTCACTACGCCGATTAACAGCATCTGTATACCGCTGGATACAAAGGAATCCGAATGGGTCTTCAAGGTATGCCCCAAGCTAGACCCCAAACCCCATAAAGCCATTCCCACCAAAACTAAAATGATCTCAACATTTAAACTACTTTGGACCGACTCCCCGTTATAAAGCAAAGCTGCTACACCCAGGATCCCGATGAACACACCCACCATTTTTACCCAAGGAATAGGTTTGTTGAGAAGGATCCGATCAAAGACAGCAATGGTCATCGGCGTCGACGCCAGGATCAACGCCACCAAATAACTGTCCACCTTCTGCTCGGCCACAGTAATCAACCCGTTGCCACCAATCAGAAGCAATCCACCTAAAATCAAAGCTGCAACCATTTCCTGCCGGGTGGGCCACTGCCGCAAGTGGCCGGTTATCCATCGATACCCTAACAATATGACGCCTCCAAACAGCCATCTTAGTCCCACCACATAAAAAGGCGGGATAGTCTCCACTACCATCTTAATGAAGAAATAGGTTGAACCCCAGACAATATAAATAGTGAGATAACATACTAACGTCATCAGCGTCTCTTTTTTCATCGGCATCCCCCTTGGTTCAAAATATATCGATTGCCTGTTTTCATCTAATATGCTTCACCCTAAAAACACAGCCCCAATCCGACCACACCGACAGCGACTACCACGGATAAAATAATCCCGCCGTTAAACCAGGCACAAACCCCGGCAGCGATGATTCCGAGCAAGGCGATGAAAGACTCCCCTTCCACCGCCTGGATCGATCCGGGAAAGATCAACGCACCCAACGCAGTGAAGGGAATAAACTTCAAAAATTTTCGCCAATATTCCGGTAGCGGCCGATCGGACAAGATCAAAAACGGAATCAATCGCGGCAAATATGTCGCTAAAAGCATCCCTATGATTAGCCCATACACACTCATTGTATGACTCATGCCTCCTGTTCCTTGATAAACCAAGCGCCCACCGCTGTCACTAAGACGATCGCTGCAATAATATTCCATCCTGACGGCAAAACTTTCACCCAGGCAAGCCCGGTATGGACCAATGCTGCCGCCACAGCCAATACTCCGGCCCAAATATTCTTCCGGACGCTCGGAAGCAAGATCGCCACAAACATCGCATATAAGCCAATCCCCATACTTTTTTGCAATACTTCCGGAAGGGCAGCGCCCATTATAAACCCACATACGGTTCCGCTCAGCCACCCACTGTAGGCGGTCATTTCCAATGGTATCAGATACTCATGATTCAACTTTCCTTCAGCTGTCGCTGCCACGGCAAAAGTTTCATCCGTTATTCCGAACGCCACCAACAGCCGTATCCATTTGCTCCCCGTTTCCATCCGTGAAGCCACCGTGGCACTCATCAGAAAATGACGAAAATTCAAAAGTAGCGTGGCAATTACAATCTCCATAAAAGCAGCGCCGCTTTGGATAAGATTTAACGCCATAAACTGACTGGCTCCGGCGAACACCAGGGCTGAAAATCCAATAGTTTCTCCCAATGTAATCCCGTTGGTCTTCGCTAAAAGCCCGAAAGCCATAGCTACCGGAAAATAGCCTAAAAATATTGGAATACCGGCCATAAAGCCGGCTTTAGAAATCCGTTTCACAAAGCATCCCCCAAACGATGTATTTTGTTAGACAATAAATTGTTAAGATATTCTTCCACACTCCAATTACTCCTGCAATGTCTTTGTAACGCTTTTGTTTCTATCAAACAATAAAAGAGTAAAAATGCGATATTTTTCGTAAATTTAATTAAATTTTGCCTAATCACTCCTGGTTCTTTAGGTCGGGTTTCCCAAGAAATTGTCTTCAAACAGGCATTATTATATAATTGAGTAGATTATATTAAATTACCAAAGGAGGACTTTTGATGAAATTTGAACAGCTACGCTCAGCCCTCGTACTGATTCTGCTCGTAACTATCACTGCCTGGTTTGGCGCCCATTCCTTCCCGGCAGTTCATGCAGCTGATACTGGTAAGATTTCCGTCTTCATCGCCGGCGATTCCACCGCTTGCAATTACGATGCAGCCCGGGCTCCCCGGACTGGATGGGGCCAAGTCCTGCAAAACTTTTTCACCGACGATATCATTGTTCAAAACTTTGCGGTTTCCGGTAGAAGCTCCAAGAGCTTCATTGAAGAAGGCCATCTGAATAAAATAGTCAATCTGATGAAACCCAATGACTATTTATTGATCCAGTTCGGGCACAATGATCAAAAAACCGGTGACACTGCCCGGTATACCGATCCGAAATCCACTTTCAAAACTTACTTAACCCAATATATCAACGAAGCCCGGGCCAAAGGTGCCATTCCCGTATTAGTGACTCCGGTCAACCGGTATAAATTTTCCGGCAGCCATTTAGTACCGACCCATGGCGAATATCCCCAGGCCATGATCGATCTGGGCAAAGAACTCAATGTCCCGGTTATCAACATTACCGAAAAAAGCAAACAGCTATTTGAAACCCTGGGACCGGAAAGAACCTTTAAATTGTTCCTCAACTTAGAGCCCGGTGAAAGCCCCAACTATCCGAAAGGCGTCAAAGACAACACCCATTTCGCCCTTTCCGGAGCCACTGAAATCGCCAAACTGGTTGTCGAAGGGATTAAAGAAAGCAACCTACCGTTAGCAAAGTATGTGAAAGAATAATGAAGTTTGAATTTACGGGTTCAACTGGATTGGGGCTATGAACTGTTTAGGTACACAGTTCACAGTACACTAGAACTTCACCCCAAAACTTTTCAATATAAAAAAGGCTGCTTCCTGATGGAGCAGCCTTTTCCATTTTTTAAAAAGTTCTATTTATTGACAGCAACACTATGTACTGTGCACCTGTCAAAGCAGTATAGCTCGGAACCTATATTACAGTTCAATCCCGAAATAATTCTTAGCATTGTTGTAACAGATATTCTGTACCATTTCGCCAAGGAGTTTCATGTCATTGGGTGCTTCGCCGTTTTCGACCCATTCACCCAGGAGATTGCAGAGAATTCTCCGGAAATATTCATGACGGGTATAAGAGAGGAAGCTCCGTGAATCAGTGAGCATTCCCACAAACCGGGAAAGCAGTCCCAAATTAGCCAAAGCAACCATTTGACGGATCATGCCGTCTTTTTGGTCGTTAAACCACCAACCGGAACCAAATTGCATCTTGCCGGGGATACCGCCCTGGAAGCATCCGATGATCGTTCCCAGCATCTCATTATCCCGCGGATTTAAGGTATACAAAATGGTTTTCGGCAGTTGATCGGTGGAATCCAACGCATCCAGGAATTTCGCCAGCGATTCACCGTAGGTATAGTCAGCAATGGCGTCAAATCCGGTATCCGGACCCAATAACCGCATCATTCGGCTATTATTGTTACGGATGGTTCCGATATGGAGTTGCATGGCCCAACCCAAGCGAGCATATTCACGGCCTAAGAAGAGCATGACTTGAGTTTTATACTTCTTAATCTCAGTTTCAGTCAATGCCTCCCCTTTCAGACCTTTTTGAAGAATGACAGTTGCTTCATCAGCAGTACCAGGTTCAAAAACCACCGGATCCAATGCATGGTCAGACACACGGCAGCCCACTTCGTGGAAGTATTCCAACCGGGCTTTGAGGGCTTTCGTTAAGTCATCAAAAGTTTTAATTTCAAAGCCAACGACCTGGCCCAGTTTGGCGATCCATTCCTTAAAGCCTTCCTTCTCAATGTTAAAGCTCTTATCAGGACGGAAAGCCGGGAGTACCTTAACATCAAAGGTCTTATCCTCGGCAATGGCCTTATGATATTCCAACGTATCCGTAGGATCATCAGTGGTGCAAATCAATTTCACATTGGACTTTTTAATGATATCCCGTACCGTCAAATGTTCAAGAACAGCATTACACTTTTCCCAAATTTCCTCGGCGGTTTCCGGCGAGAGCAATTTATCAATGCCGAAATAGCGTTTCAGTTCCAGATGGGTCCAGTGATAGAGCGGGTTACCGATACAATTAGGCATGGTTTCGGCCCACTTCATAAACTTTTCCTTATCGGATGCATCGCCGGTGATATATTTTTCGGGAACTCCGTTGGAGCGCATTGCACGCCATTTATAATGGTCCCCACCCAGCCAAATCTCCGTGATATTCCGATATTTCTTATTTTCGGCAATCTCTTTGGGGCTGATATGACAGTGATAGTCGTAGATCGGCATCTCTTTGGCATACTGGTGATAAAGCGTCACTGCCGTATCATTGCTCAACAAAAAATTTTCATCCATAAATGCTTTCATGTAAGTATCCTCCTGTGATTGTATTTAGCTATAAAGCCGCAGTAACAGAGGCAGACATCCAGTCTGCCTCTGTTCCAGGGGCAATTAAACAACATAGGTTGAAGCGGAGGTAGTGCCGCCCCGGCCGGTCCAGTTGGTATGGAAATACTCGCCGCGGTTTCTATCCACACGCTCATAGGTATGGGCTCCGAAGTAGTCCCGTTGGGCTTGGAGTAAGTTTGCCGGCAATTTTTCGCTGCGATAACCGTCGAAATAACAAAGTGCACTGGTAAACGCCGGTATCGGAATACCATTGAGCAATGCTGTTGAGCAAACTCTTCTCCAACTTTCTTGCGCTGCTTCGATATTTTCTTTGAAGAACGGATCCAACAGCAAGTTGGTTAATTCAGGATTTTTATCGAACGCTTCTTTAATCTTGCCAAGGAATACCGAACGGATAATGCATCCGCCGCGCCACATTAGAGCGATTCCGCCGTAATTTAAGTTCCAGCCGTATGTCTTGGCAGCAGCCCGCATCAAAATATATCCTTGAGCATAGGAGACAATCTTTGAAGCATACAAAGCCTTCCGAATATCATCGATGAAGGCCTTTCTATCCCCTTCATATTTGGGTTTCGGGCCGCTGAATACCTTCGAAGCTGCCACCCGTTCGTCCTTCATCGCAGATAAGCACCGAGAAAATACCGCTTCACCAATTAAGGTCAACGGCACGCCTTCATCGAGGGCTGCAATACCGGTCCATTTACCTGTGCCTTTCTGTCCGGCAGTATCCAGGATCTTATCGACCAACGGTTGGCCGTCTTCATCTTTCACTGCCAAAATGTCGCGGGTAATTTCGATCAAGTAACTATTGAGTTCGCCTTCGTTCCATTCAGCGAAGACTTGATGCATCTCATCAGCAGACATTCCCAGTAAATCACGCATTAGATGATAAGCTTCGCAGATTAACTGCATATCTCCGTATTCAATCCCATTATGAACCATCTTGACAAAGTGACCGGCACCGTTTTCCCCAACCCAATCGCAGCAAGGACTGCCGTCTGGAGCTTTGGCGCAGATCGATTGGAAGATATCTTTGACATGGGGCCATGCAGCCGGTGAACCGCCAGGCATCATGCTCGGCCCTTTCAAAGCCCCCTCTTCACCGCCGGAAACGCCGGTTCCGATGTACAGCAAACCTTTTTCTTCAACGTATTTCGTACGGCGAATGGTATCCGGAAAATGGGAGTTACCGCCATCGATGATGATATCGCCGGGTTCTAAGTAAGGGATGATCATGTCAATGAAGTCATCTACCGGTTTGCCGGCTTTAACCATTAACATGACCCGGCGGGGTTTTTTAAGGTTATCGACTAACTCTTGAATCGAATAAGTACCGATAATATTCTTACCTTTGGCACGGCCTTCGATAAAGTTAGTCACCTTTTCGGTGGTACGGTTATATACAGCCACGGTAAAGCCTTTGCTTTCCATGTTCATTACCAGGTTTTCACCCATAACCGCCAACCCGATCAAACCAATGTCCGCTTTGCTCATCATCAATCCTCCATTATTATAGAATTCATTCTTACTATTTCTCTAATTGCCCAATTTTCTCCTACCAAATATTAAAAAATTTTTACAACCTGGTTAACATTTTGTTTTTATTTTGTCGTGCCCGGTGGATCAATTTGGTATAAAGTTCCAGATCATGTTGGTCGAAATGCTCCCCGGTAAAATATACCACCGGAAACCATTCCACGCCACTGTTCTCGGCTTCATTGACCCTTACTTTCTCCTTATCATCAGCAATCAATAAATAAGCAATGGAAAGATGGAGATGGGTATTAACATAAACCCCATGCTTCCAATGGCCAAATACGGGAAAAATATCAACCGAAGCGATATTGGGGCTTAGCGGCCTGATGCTTTGGATACCGGTTTCTTCTTTGGCTTCTTTCACCGCAACGGCCAATAAATCCTCATCGCCATCCGCATGGCCTCCAGGCCAAGCCCAGGTATTTCGAATATTATGATGGATCAATAACACCCGGTCCAACGTCTCATTCATGATAAAACCGGAACTGGTAATATGGGCGATCTGGTTTTCCCGGAGCAACACATTATGGGGAAATGCTTCAATATATTGAAGAATGACTTTATGATCCTGGCGTTCCTGTTCATTTTCGGGAATATAAGCTGTGATGGCGTCAATATAATTCATCCTGTTTTTCCCTTACAGTTGATTGATATTATGCGATACATTCCACGATTTCAGGCCAAATCCTGCTGTTTTATTTAAAAAAGCAGTTAAGAATCGAATTATTTCAATCTTGGACTATTATTGCCATCGGGATCATCTCAAAATACCAGTCGTCTCCGAAAAAGATTTATATCTATTTGCCTCCATTCACTTATAATATTTCACATATTCATTTCAAATAACCGACTCAATGCAAAAGAGCGCTTTCAGTTATGAAAGCGCTCTTTTACTCCAAGGAGCTAATGATAGGCTATATCACCAGGCCAGTTTCTCCCACAAATACTTAGTCAATTCAGCTACTGGGATCCGTTCCTGTTCCATGGTGTCCCTGTCACGCACTGTAACGGCCTGATCTTCAAGGCTTTGGAAATCCACAGTTACGCAGTACGGTGTTCCAATCTCATCCTGGCGACGGTAACGGCGGCCGATGGCTTTCGAATCATCATAATCCACCATCCAATATTTCCGAAGCTCTTTTTCCAGTTCTTTCGCCATCTTGACCAACGGCTCTTTCTTTGAAAGAGGCAGCACCGCTACCTTGTACGGAGCTAACGCCCGGTGCAGCTTCAATACGACCCGTACCTCATCCTTATCCGGCTCTTCATGATAAGCATCTAATAAGAAGGCAAGCGTAGCCCGGTCAGCTCCGGCAGACGGTTCGATCACGTACGGAATATAGTGCTCATTGGCTTCCTGGTCGAAATAGTCCATTCGCTGTCCGCTATATTCCGCGTGGCGTTTCAAGTCAAAGTCAGTCCGGTTGGCAATGCCTTCAAGCTCCGACCAGCCCATCGGGAAGTAATACTCGATATCATAACATCCTTTAGCGTAATGAGCCAATTCATCGGAGGCATGAGCCCGTAAGCGCAGCCGTTCTTTGGTCATGCCAAGATCCAGGTACCACTGGAACCGTTGTTCGATCCATTGCTTATGAATTTCTTCATCGGTACCGGGCTTCACAAAATACTCGATCTCCATCTGTTCAAATTCCCGGGTCCGGAAAGTAAAGTTACCCGGGGTAATCTCATTTCGGAAGGATTTGCCGATCTGCGCAATACCAAAAGGCAGTTTCATCCGGGTTGAGGTCTGGACATTATTGAAATTGACGAAAATTCCTTGAGCCGTTTCAGGACGCAGATAGACTACTGACGCCGTATCTTCCACAGGCCCCATAAAGGTCTTAAACATCAGGTTGAATTGGCGAGCCTCCGTCAATTCACCGCCACATGCCGGACACTTGTCCCCTTCAATATGGTCGGCGCGGAACCGTTGCTTACAGGACTTACAGTCCACCAAAGGATCGGTAAATCCGGCCACATGGCCGCTGGCTTCCCAAACTCTCGGATGCATCAGAATACTGGCATCCAGCCCAACCATATCATCCCGTTCCTGAACAACCTTCCGCCACCAGGCCCGCTTCACATTGTTCTTTAACTCAACGCCCAAGGGACCGTAATCCCAACAACTGTTTAGCCCTCCGTAAATCTCACTGGATTGAAAGACAAACCCTCTCCGTTTAGCCAAAGAGACGATTTTCTCCATTGTAGTCGTAGCTTGTACTTCTGACATTATTAAAACCTCCGTTTTTCAGAATTTTTATGTAATTTTTATATGAAAACTGAAATCCTTTTGATTTTACCGGCTAACCAGCATGGGACTGACGGTCATTTCAATGACCGCTGCCACCAGCAACATCACCACAAAGAGCACAGCATAATACCGCATATCATGGAAATACTCCTTAAGGAAAGGACGATACTGCTTATATTTTGCATAATGCCAGATTAACCGATATGGAATTAAGCTAAAACGGGCACCAAGATAAACAGCGATAAAGAAAGCCGGTAATTCGAGAATTCCATGGGGTAATAAAGCCAGATAAAAACGGGCAATACTTAAACCTTGGGTCTCAGTCAACCGCTGGACAAGTCCGATGATCAATCCATTCCCCATCAATAAGACCAAAGGCAATAACGGTATTAGCAGTGCACCTGTGATGATCGCCGTCAATGATGCAATCATATTATTCATCCAGATAATCACAATTTGGGATGGTAATTCAGCCCCCCGCATCAACTTGGCAATCTCCGCAAAATGAGCCATCGTTTGCTTTTCCAATTCGCGAGCTACATCCGGTGCAATCTCCGGCAACCGGGTACCCAATAAAACCGAAACAGCGAAAATGGCAGCAAGGATCAGAAAATACGGCCAATCCCGCTTGAGCAACCGCAACAGTTCGTTCATAGAACCTCCCTCAACAAAACCTTTTCCTCAATTATCTAATTATTATGATGAACCGCTAAAGATCTTCCATTAAATAAAAAAGAAACTCTATCCACTCAGGGACGAGAGTTTCCCGCGGTTCCACCCTGTTTGACCATATGGTCCACTTAAACCAGCCACCGGCTCCAAAGCGCCTTCCCTTAAAGTGTGTACCGGGTTGCACCAAATCCCGGCTCTCTGCAACACCCTGTTTAAGGTATTCTCTTTTTCATTGCCACTATTCGATTAAGGAATTTCTGTAATCGAATATAACAAATGAACGGGTCCCTTGTCAATGGTAAGGCTCCGAATCCACCGTGCTTTTTTCATTGCTTTTTTCGATTTCCAACGAAGAACGACTGACCAGGGTAGCCACTGCTCCGATAAGCGCCAATTGGGGTGCTAGCAATGCCCCGACCACACCGGCTGTCACCGGGATCTCCACCAACGTCTTGCCATCCTGCTTCACCCGAATCTTGGTAACATTGCCCTTGCGGACCAACTCTTTAACCTTTTCGACCAATTCATTGCCACGAACAAATATCTCTTCTTTCCGGCTTTTTTCATCCTGCTCCAACTTGACCAAAGCTTCAACTATATCCCAGTTCACTGCCTCTAATGTGGAGCGGGCTTCTTCATAACTGACATTCATCCGTTCACGCAAAACATCAATTTTCTGTAAATTATCCATCATCTCGCCTCCAAGAGGTAGATTCTCCAAAGACGGTGACAGCTATTCTCCCAAGAATTAAGGCAATAGGCGGAAAAGGGTAAAATAGTGGACAGTTGACAGCGGACAATGGACAGTTGATAAGATTTGTTAAGAAGACAGAATACAAAAGACAGAAGTCAGCAGCGTTTTATACACCCTCCATCTTAGCTTCCTCCCCACAGGGGATGAATGAAGCTCTTGTCATAGATGGTAAACTTTTGCAGAAAAAATATATCGAAATCCTATGAGCTGTTACTGTAAATAACAACACTCACGTTTCATAACGTCCACAATCCATAAATTAAAACCCAGAACCTTGTACCCGATACCTGCTCGTTATAATTCAGGACCTAGAACACCCGTACACCGAACATTAACTGTGCACTGTACACCCGTAAAGAACTATCCACTGTACACTGTCAACTGTAAACTATACTCGTGCCTCATCCCTACGCCAGTACACTATCCAGAAACACCTGGGTTTTCAAGGGTTTGTCCAGGCGGGCTTCGATAAATCGGCGGAGCATCGCCCGGATCGTTCCCAATTGAACTCCGGTTTGTTCGATCTGGTTCAATTTACGGATATCTGTCGTTGATAAGGCGGTGAGAAAGCGCAGATCATTCCGGGAGACCGGGATCAGATCCCGGAGATCAGCCCCGCAGCGTCGACAGACCACTCCTCCCTCTTCGGCAGAAAAATGAACCAATGAAGCGGAACCATCACCGCAGGACACACAGGTTTCGAGCTCGGGTTGATAACCCAAATAATTTAAAATCCGGATTTGAAAAGCTAAATTCAAAAGATCAGGTGCATCACATTTTTCGAGGGTAATCAGAGCTGCCAGTAAAAATTTGAAGATTTCCTGGACATTTTCTCTTTCCGGAACAAATTCGCCAATTAGCTCAGCCCAATAACTGGCATAAGCCATTTTCACCAGGTCTTCCCGAAGAACGGCAAAAGAATGGATCAATTCAGCCTGGCTCAATTGATCCAGATTCTTCCCTGTAAAAAACATAGCATTAATCAGGTTAAACGGAAGGGTATTTCCGACAAATCGGCTCCTTTGACGGCGGGCACCTTTAACGGCCGCCTCCAACTTACCGTAATCCTCGGTTAACAACAACAATACCCGGTCCGCTTCGCCAAGATTACGGCTTTTCAAAACCAATGCCCGGGTCCGGTACATACTCATCGTTAATGTCTCCGAAATAACGCCATAATAAGGGATAATACAATACTCATAATAACACAGGTCGCGAGCGGAAAATAAAAGGTGAAGTTATCCCGTTTGATCACGATATCTCCGGGCAAACGGCCCAATCCCGGGATTTTGCCGCCAACCCATAACAAGACGCCGACACCGGCAAGGCCCAATCCTGTCAGGACCAGAATTTTACCAAGGCCGGATAATTCCGACATTTTAAAACCTCCAAACACAGATTAATTGAAAAACTTATTATAACAATATTCTGCTATTATTTGGATTTATAATACCGGTCTTTCTCACTGTAAATACAACCGCAATATCCTTGTCTGTAAAGGCCATATTCCTTCGCCATAGCCTGACTTTGACGAAATCCCGAACGGAAATCCTCATCGATAAATGTGAGCCCGTATTGACCGGCTAATTCCTGCCCAATGGCACAAATCTGTTCCCGGTTTTGATAAGGGCTGATGAGTAAAGTCGTGCTAAAAGCGGTCATTCCAAGTTCCTTTGCTTTTTCAGCCGTTTTTTCCAACCGGATCCGATAACAGCGAACACAGCGTTTTCCAAATTCCGGATCGAGAGCAATTTCCCTCAAAAACTCCTCCAGCGGGTATCCCGGCTCGACAACCACTGGCAGGTTTCGGATCGCAGCCAACTGTTGCAGGCCTTCCAACCGTCTTTGATACTCCTGATAAGGATGGATATTGGGATTATAAAAATACAGGGTAGGCTCATGGCCTTTTTCTAACAGATAGGATGTGGTATAAGCAGCACAAGGGCCGCAACATGTATGCAGTAATAAAGACATGGGGCTCATTCCTCCAGTTCGCCAAATAACCCCTCTTGTTGAGCAGCTGATTTATACGGACGATGGAGATGCTCATAAGCCAATCGTGTCGCTGTTCTCCCCCGAGGCGTCCGGTTAATGAACCCAATCTGCAATAAATAAGGTTCGTAAACATCTTCAATGGTCTCCGCCTCTTCCCCGATAGAGGCAGCAATGGTTTCCAGCCCCACCGGACCGCCGTCGAACTTATCGATGATCGTTGTTAAAACCACCCGGTCGATCCGATCCAATCCTAAAGCGTCGACTTCCAATAATTTAAGGGCACGATCCGCAACTTCGTCAGTGATTTTACCATCGGCTCGCACCTGGGCATAATCCCGCACCCGTTTCAACAGCCGGTTGGCGATCCGCGGCGTCCCCCGGGAACGGCGGGCGATCTCCCGGGCTCCCGATTCTTCAATACCGATCTCCAAAATCTTTGCAGAGCGTTCGATAATCTTTTGCAAATCCGCCGGCTCATAAAAATCCAAACGATTGATAATGCCAAACCGGTCCCGTAACGGAGCTGCCAGAGCGCCTGCCCGGGTCGTAGCGCCTACCAGAGTAAACTTAGGTAGATCAATACGAACGGAACGGGCACTAGGCCCTTTCCCGATGATGATATCTAACGCAAAATCCTCCATAGCCGGATATAAGATTTCCTCCACCGAACGGTTCAACCGGTGAATCTCATCGATGAACAACACATCATGGGGTTCGAGATTGGTTAATATGGCCGCTAAATCCGCCGGGCGTTCGATGGCCGGTCCGGAAGTCAGGCGAATGTTAACCTGCAGTTCATTGGCAATGATATGAGCTAATGAAGTCTTCCCCAAACCTGGAGGGCCGTAAAGCAATACATGATCTAAGGCTTCATGCCTGGAACGGCAAGCCTCAATGAAGATTTCCAAATTTTCACGAACCTTGGGCTGTCCGATATATTCCCGAAACGTCTTGGGACGGAGAGACACTTCATTTTCAAAGTCTAACTCTTGTTTTCTGGCACTAACAATGCGCTCATTTTCCATGGTCTCTCATCACTTTCTACCGAGATTTCGTAAAGCCTGCCGTACCAATTCCGGGGTTGTCAGGGACGGATTGGACTGATGAACCTCTTCCACAGCTGCAGCCGCTTCTTTCGTAGAATACCCCAGTGCCGTCAGCGCGTCCACCGCATCACCCATGTTCGAACGCTGGATATTGGCTGTCGAAGACATTCCTAAAGAACCCGTATAAGTCTTGGCGATCTTCCCTTTTAATTCCAAAATTAATCGTTGCGCCGTTTTGGCTCCGACTCCGGAAACGCTGGTCAAAGCCCGCTGGTCTTCATGAATGATCGCATCCTTAAACCCTTCAGAGGACAACCCCCCGATGATGGCCAAGGCTGTTTTGGGTCCGACCCCGGAAACACCGATGATTTTTTCAAAAATATTTTTATCGTCAGGCGTTAAAAAACCATATAAACTGACACCGTCTTCTCTCAAATGATAATAGGTATATATCTTTACCGTCTCTGCTTCCGAACGGCTCAATTGCTCTAAAGCCGGCAACGGCATAAATACCTGGTATCCAACGCCCTGGACATCCAGGATACAGCTTTCACCACTGACACTGTCGACCTTTCCGGTTAAGCAGGCAATCATGGATAACCTCCGCTCATCATTAAACTTATACCCTACATGGGTTCACAGTGCATTGTACACAGTTCACAGTACTATAAATCACTCAAAGAAATTCCGTTCACTTTTCGCGAATGGGCGTGACAAATGGCAATAGCCAGCGCATCGGCAGCGTCATCCGGTTTGGGAATCTCCGGAAGACATAGAAGCATCCGAACCATCTCTTGGATCTGATTCTTTTCGGCCCGGCCATATCCCACGACCGCCTGTTTCACCTGAAGCGGTGTATACTCCGCAATCGGAAGTCCCGCTGTGGCTAAAGTTAATAAAACCACTCCCCGTGCCTGTCCCACGGTCAGGGCCGTTGTCACGTTACGATTGAAAAAAAGCTCTTCCACTGCCGCAGCATCAGGACGGTAATGGCTAATAATTTCCTCTAATTGGCGGTGAATCTCAATCAGCCGGACAGCCGTCGGCAATTTGGCTTCTGTCCGGATAACGCCGCATGTAATATATTTCAAATGATTTCCCTGATGGGAAATGACCCCATATCCGGTAATCGCCGTACCCGGATCTATACCTAAAATAATCATCGTCCCTCCGCGTCATCCACTGATATAACATGTTCGCTGTAATTTAAGGAAATCCTTTGCATCAATCCATAATTCAGGGCTATTTCCACAGAAATGCCGCAATAAACGCCGCCACCCACATCAGGCTTTGCGGTAACATCAGCTGCTGGTAAAACCTGAAAATGTTCGCCTTGAAATGCTCAACCGTTAACAATAGACATAAATGAAGGGGCGTCAACATCACGCCGGCAAATCCCGAAACATAGGCCAAAATCAACATGCCCGGTTGAACCGCATTACCGCTTCCGATAATTCCAATTAATAGAGGAAAAGTGGCAGCCACATACCCTTGGGAAATTCCGACCGAAAAACCCACGATAAATGTAACTGAACACACCACCAGGAATTCAGGTATGCCGAAACTCTTTAAAAATTCCGGTAACCAAGTCACAAGCCCGGTTGTGATCAACATTTCTTTAAAGAACAAAATGCCAACGATTAATATGATCAATGATATTTTAAACGATTCTTGCCATAAGGTTTTCAACTCCGGCCTTTGATAACGGTTGATGATCAATAACAAACCAATCACGGCAATTACCGTTAATCCCACATCCCATTGGAAAAACAGGACGCAGACCACGATCACCATCACCGGCCAAATACCATGCAACAGTTCCCACCATGCACTTCGACGGCTATCATAGCCGGCCGGCTGCATTGGCGTGACAGACTCCAAGGGTTTTATCGGCCGAATGATCAAGAAATAACCGATGATCACCGATAATAAAGAAAAAGCAGCCATGATCAACGTAATGCGGCCAATAGGTACTTTTAAAATTTGAGATCCTAAAATGATCCCTGGATATAAGGGAATGGAATATTCCCAAATGTGCCGGAACCAATAATTGACCATACTTTTGGTTTCAGCGGACATTTCCAGATCATGACCTGCTTCCGTAACCAATGGTGCTGAAAACATCGCCCCGCCCGGTGACGGCAGCAACCCTAAAAAAGCTGGAAGCAACATAATATTTATCTTCGAATTCGGAATCAAATGCCGGAGGGAACGGGTAATTCGACTTAAATACCCTTTCTTTCGCAAGATATTCTCAAGAAACATGATCATATTTAAAGCAATGCCCAATTGAAGAAAGGTTCGGCTCAGCACTGCGGCAGTCAATGTATCCCAAAAACCGGCTGCCGATACTTTAAAAAGTAAGCCCAGAACGATACCGGCCAGGCCCATGGTCCATCCCAGCTGTATACCACAACGAATTAATATAACAATTAAACCTAAAACCAGTATCAAATTAATTCCTGGATGAAACATGGTTCCCTCTCCCGCCTAAATTATGATATGATGGAAATATACTCCACAAACTAAAAAAGGGGTTTATCGATGAAAGCGCAATTCATGGAAGAGCAAATGCACTCATTTTCAATACCGGAACGGATCCAATGGCTACATGCCCAATTTAAGTCACCAGAGATAAACGGGACAAAAGAACCAATTTCAATATATAATTTCCGATGGTCCTACATCCTTTTTCTTCTGGCAGCCATTGGCAGCGCCCTTTTAGGGTTTTGGAAACCCGGTACCGTATGGATTGGCATCCTCATTGCCGTTATGGCTATCCGAGAGTTTTACCATCCCTTCGTCTCCCGGTTCAAAGGTTCTCCGGCAGAAAACCTGTACTATACCATACCCGCCCGAAGCAAAGAGGTACAAAAGCTTTATTTGATCTCAACCTATGCTACAGATAATGTATTGGAAAAACCCCAATCACTCAATATCCGTCAAATACTAATAATTCACCATCTCGCCTTTATCAGCTTTGGGCTGATCAGTGTCGTTGCGTCCTTCTCGGGCATTAAAGTATTATGGTTTGCCGCGCTGATTCCGTTATTGGTTTTTTTCGGCTGGAGCCTTACCTTTTCCGTTGGAAAGGACCGGGATGCATTCTTCAATTGCACAGTATTAGCTGATTTGAAGAATTTGCTGACCAAAGCAAGACCGGTCTCAACCTCTGTAACCTTTGCTTTTCTTGGCAGCCGTTCGCTCCATTCCGGCGCTTATCATTTACTGCCGCTGCTCAAAGATACTTCGAAGATAACGTATGTTGTCAATTTAACCGATCATTCGAGCGGAAACGATCCGTTTATCATCTCGAAAGAAGGCTCTCTATTTCCACAGGAAAGCGACTCGACTCTGGTCGAACTACTTCAAATCGTGGCAACCGAAAAAGGAATCGCCATTGATCAAACGAAAACAGCGGATTATACCGAAATTTTCCCGTTTTTAACGAAGAACATCAAAGCTGTTTCCATTGCTATTCCTCAGGCAAACAGCTCCGAACATCATCGGAATCTGCGCGAACTTCTCGCAGGCCTTATCCGAAAGATCGAACACTAAACCAGTTGTAATCATATGTAATACTTCCGAGATACATCGTATTACAATTAAGTTCAACTGGTTCAATTCCGTATTTTACTCATAATTTATGTAATGAAGCTTCGCAAATTTCCCCTCCCTTTCCCTGAAAGAGAGGGGAAATTATCTGTTGAATAATTTTCGATATCTATATCTGCAAAGCCTTACCGAATCATCTCTGTCGTGCTATGTTCCCGGTGTTCCCGGATCACACGAGAGATTTCTTGGAAGTCACTGACAGGCATATCTCCGGGAATCGTATTCTTAATCGCAGCCATGGCATTCCCGTATTCCAACGCCCGTTGCGGATCGCTATACTTTAGCAAACCGAATAACACCCCTGCCAAATAGGCATCACCGCTGCCAATCCGGTCCACAACTTCGATCTCTTGATAAGCTTCTTCCTGATAGAACCGTTTCTCTTCATTGACATAGATCAAGGAGTTCCAAGTATGACGGGTAGGGCTAATGACGTGACGCTGTGTCGTGGCCACCAGTTGACAGCCGAACTCATCAGCATAACTGGCCATAATCTCCTCAATTGTGCCGGTTTTCTGGAACATCCGCCGCGATGTTTCCTCGGAAATAAATAGGAAATCGATAAGGGGAAGAATATCCGTAATCTCCCGGCGAGCCAGATCTTCATCCCATAACGTGGCCCGATAGTTGACGTCAAAGGAGATCAGAGCCCCGTTTTCTTTAAAAGCCTTAATCATCTTTTTAGTTTCTTCCCGAATCTCAGGGCTGAGTGCTAAGGTAATACCGCTCACATGGAAAATTGCCGTCTTCGAAAACACATCCTGAGGTAATTCCGACATTTTCAGTGTTTTAAATGACGAATGGTTCCGGTCATAAACCACCACCGGTTTCCGGGGTGATGCTCCACTTTCATAGAAGTAAATTCCCAAACGGGCATCATGGGAATTATCATAGATCAAATAGTCGTCGCTGACACCGGTAAACCGTATCCGGTTTTTAACATACTTTCCAATTTCATTTTGGGGAATTTTGGTGATGATCCCGGTACGCAGTCCTAAAAGAGAGATCCCGGATACCACGTTTAACTCCGAGCCACCCACTTGTTTCTCAAAGGTTTCTCCATTTAAAATTCGCTCTTTATTAGGGGGCGATAACCGCAGTAAAACTTCTCCCAACCCCAGTACTGCAAATTCTTTTTCCACATTAGCCAATCGCTTCATCGGTTTTTCCTCCCATTTCACATCGTCTCATTGTAAGTAGTATGACAATCTCAACGTCTCCGTCCAAACCAGCGAATCAGCCAGGGATCGGCGACCTCTAAAGCTCCAACAGGACATAACTCCTGGCAGCAGCAACACTTAATACATTTACTTTCATTAATGCGTATACCTCTTCGATATATAATGGCTTTTGCCGGACAATACTGTTCACATTTCCGACAGTGAATACACACTTTCCGTTTCAAGATCAGCCTGCGACTGATCAAGTGCTCCACCAGTATCGTAAGGGGTTTATTGCCCACCCAATTAGGCGGTCCCAAACTGGGAACCTGAAAGTCGTCAATCACACACAAGGCCGGATCGGTGCCTAAAGGCTGAATCTCGTCAAGTTGTACCCCAGGCAGCTTCAACTCAGTGGCTGCTTCGAAAATCGGGAACTTTTCCGGCTTGTGCCGTATTATTTCGACGATCATCCGGTCTAACGCAATCGGATTGGATGAGGCGGCCAACAGCTGAAATTCCCGGGGACGTCCGTTGGAAGGCCCATTCCCGTCCATCCCGACAATCCCGTCTAAAATATGAAGTACCGGATTGACAGTGAAGGCAATTTCCACTAACAGTCTGGCAAAGGTTTTTAAATCCCGGCCGGCGGCAAAATGCCACTGTCCTTTAGCGGGTCCAGGTAAGCATCCATAGAGATTTTTGGTTGCCAACGTAATCCCCATCTGTCCATGGGATTTTAACTTCGGCAAATTGATCACTCGGTCATAATCGAAGACTTCTTTAGCTAATAATAAATTTTTAAACCGAGGTTCAAAGGGAAGCCGTTGACTCGCTGACACCGCCGCCGGAGTACGAAATTCGACCAATTCAGCACGATATTGCTTTAATGCATCATAGATTCCCAATTTACGGATAACCGCTTCAGCGCTTCCCATTCCGGGACTGTCTCCGATTGCAACATGACACCCCATGTCTTTTAATAAAGAAACGACTGCAAGAATCACTGCCGGATGAGTGGTGGCAGCGCTCTCCGGACTTCTTGGCAGGATAAAGTTGGGTTTTATTAAGACTCTATCACCGCTTTTGCAAAATGTACCTAGCCCGCCTAAAGGTTCCAATAATTCGACTATTTTTTGCTTCACATCGCTCTGATAGGATTCCGCTTTTAATAGTGAGACTTGCTCCATGACCGTCCCTCATTTAATTTAACTCATTTCATTATAGCAAATATCAGGATTTCCAGCCACAGCTGTTTACAGCAAAGAAGGTTGTCGCCGAAATTTTGCTAAATCGTAACCCGTTGTTTACCTTATTTAAGACAGCACGTTCATACAATAAACTCTCGGAGAGGAGGTGATGAGCTTGGCTTTAGCAGGTTCCCGTCCCAGAAACGGGATATACAAATGCATTATCTGCGACCATCTGGTCAAGATGGACAATTCGCGAAAAGCACTTCCCCCATGCCCGAAATGCGATGGCATTTCATTTATCGGCAAACATTTCGAATCCCGAATATAACCAAGTTATTACTGAAAAACAACCCGGTCTTTACAAATCATACCGGGTTGTTTCAAAAAAATAATAACTATAACCCGTCTCATCGTCCATATCTTGATAAGAACAAGTTATAGTTGGAAATCCTTTATCCTTCAGGATAATGCTGGTTAGATCTTCTCCTCTTGATTTCGTTCCCGCGACGGAATCGTTTTATACTTTAAATTGTGGACTGTCGTGATATACCGAACTGTCCGATATTTCGCCCGCATTAAAATAGAATGGCTGGTCGCTTTCTGACTGCCGAAAGTAATCCCTTCCAAAAATTCTCCGGAAGTTACTCCGGTAGCCGCAAAAATAATATCGTCCCCTTTAGCTAAATCATCGGTAAAATACACCTTATCCGTATCAAATCCCATGGCACGGATGGAAGCGGTTTCCTTATCATCTTTAAGATAAAAACGGGTTTGAATCTCTCCATCCAAACATTTTAACGCTGCGGCCGCAATGACCCCTTCCGGAGCTCCGCCGATTCCCATATAGATATCTACATTTCCTAAAGCCGTCGAAATGGCGCCGGCAACATCCCCGTCCGCAATGAGTTTAATTCGGGCGCCAGCCGTCCGGATCTCTTCGATTATATCCTGATGGCGTTCCCGATCCAGCATCACAATCGTTAAGTCCTTCACATCTTTTTGAAGAACTGCGGCGGCAACTTTTAGATTTTCCCGCACACTGGCATTGATATCTAATTTTCCTTTAAGTTCCGGACCACAGGCCAGTTTATGCATATAGAAACTTGGAAAAGGCATTAATGAATCTTTGGCGCCTGCCGCCAAAACCGAAATGGCATTGGGCAAACCATTGGCCACCAGACGGGTTCCATCCACCGGATCGACGGCTATATCTACAGCTGGTGAATCTTCCTTCCAGTCGCCGACCTTTTCACCAATATACAACATTGGCGCTTTATCTTTTTCGCCTTCGCCAATGATTACTTTTCCTTTGACTGAAACGAGATCCAACATACCACGCATGGCATCGGATGCCGCCTTGTCCACCATATCTTTATTCCCATTTCCCAGCCACCGGCTGGCTCTTAAGGCGGCTGCCTCAGTTACCCGGACCAATTCCATCGCAAGTCCCCGTTGTAAGTCTGCCATCCATATCCTCCCTAAGACAGATTCCAATACTTTTTTATGGTATCATCCGCCGCAGCTTAATTAAAGAAAAACCTGTGAAACTTTACAAATAATTAACAATTTAGGAAACAAAAAAGAGGCTTTCGCCTCTTTTTTAACTTACTAATATTTAATCTCAGTTCTTTTGATTGGCCCGATATTTGAAGAATTCCATGGCCACTTCCGGGAAGAGAACATAGGAGAGAACATCTTCTTCCTGCTGATAATAAGGCATAATTTCTTTGCGGGCCTTATCAAGCATAGGTTCCAGATCATCAGCCGGACGATGGGTAATCGGTTGTTCATCACCGATAATCAATTTTTGAACTTCCGGATTGATCGGTGCCGGCGGACGTCCATACATCCCCTTCACATAATCCCGAATTTCTTTGGGCACTACGCTATAGCGTTTACCGGTTATGACATTGAGCACTGCCTGAGTACCGACCATTTGACTGGTGGGTGTAACCAAAGGCGGATATCCGAGTTCTTCACGGACTTTGGGAACTTCCGCCAACACTTCTTCATAACGATGGGCTGCATTTTGACCAGCCAATTGATTCCGCAGGTTAGAGATCATACCGCCCGGAATCTGATAGGAAAGCACAGCCGTATCCACTTCGATCGGTGCGGAAATATTTTGATAATTTTTCTTAACTTCTTTAAAATGTTGACTGATCGGAGCGATCTTTTCCAGATCCAGCCCTGTATCATACGGAGTACCCTGAAGCGCAGCAATGATCGACTCTGTCGGCGGTTGAGAGGTTCCCAGCGCCAAAGGAGACAAGGCCGTATCGATAACATCTACACCGGCTTCAATGGCTTTCAAGTACGTCATGGATGCCAAACCGCTGGTATAATGGGTATGCAATTGAAGCATAATTCCAACTTCGGATTTAAGCCGTTTGACCAATTGCTCGGCTTCATACGGTTTGAGGAGACCGGCCATGTCTTTAATACAAATGGAATCACAGCCCAACTCCTTTAAATCCTTAGCCAGCTTCACATAAGCATCAATGTTATGAACCGGACTGATGGTATAAACCACGGTTCCTTGAACATGGGCACCGGCTTCTTTGGAAGCTCTGATCGCCACTTCCATATTGCGGATATCATTCAGGGCATCAAATACCCGGATAATTCCGATCCCATTATCAACTGCTTTTTTACAAAAAGCTTTAACAACTTCATCCGGATAGTGGCGGTAACCTAAAATGTTTTGACCGCGGAGTAACATTTGCAAAGGAGTTTTACGAATAACCGCTTTTAACCGGCGTAACCGCACCCACGGATCTTCTTTTAAAAACCGCAAACAGCTATCAAAGGTGGCTCCACCCCAAGCCTCTAATGAATGAAATCCTACTTCGTCGATGGCTTCGGCAATAGCCATCATTTCCTCGGTTTTCATCCGCGTCGCCCACAAGGATTGATGGGCATCACGGAATACAGTTTCAGTGATTCCTACCTGACGTTTCATAGAGATACCCTCCTTCTTTATATTTTTTGAGAGCCATTTTACGCTTTAAGTGTAACCAGGGCATCTCCTACGTTAACATTGGTTCCGGTATCAACCAGAATCTCTTTGACCACACCGTCTTGGGGAGCAACGATCTCGTTTTCCATCTTCAATGCTTCCAGGGTAAGCAATACCTGACCATATTTCACCGATTCACCCGGTTTAACTTTAACGTACAGGATTACACCGGCCAACGGTGCATTAACCACAACATCCCCGGCTTCAACAGTTCCTACGGGTTTCGGGGCTGCCGGAGCAGCGGCAGGTGCTGCATCAGCAACCGGAGCGGCCGGAGCGGCCGGAGCAACTGCAGCCGGAGCTGTAGCGCCGCTACCTTCTTCAACGGTTACTTCATAAACTCTTCCATTCACGGTAACTTTAAAATTTTGCATTATATAGTGCCTCCTCGTTTTTTAGTTAAACAAGATAACCTTTAATTTACTTCTGGTGTAAACGAATCGACTGAATCGTTTTTCCGGGCATCAATTGGGCGATAACAGCCGAAATGACAGCCACTTCTTCTTCGGAAATTCCATCAGCAGCTACGGTCGGAACCGAAGCCGGAGCTGCAGCTGCAGACATTCCCGGTTGAAGCTTCATCGTCTCTAACAGGCTGTTTAAGTTATTTATTGCTTTTAAAATGAACAATAAAATAACCGCTATCAAGCCGACGAGAGCCAGTCCGATATTAATAAGTGTAGCTTGATCCATCAATTTCTCCCCTTTACTAAGTTTTGAATATATGCTTTAAAACCGAACGGCTTTAATTTCGACAAACTTTGGCAAAACTTTAACAATGAAACTAATTCAAATAAGAAAACTCTTATATAGTTAATATGATACAAGTTAAGACTTTCAAAATCAAGAGTTTACCACTTTAACTTTTCTAAAATTCTAATGACAACTTTATATTCTTATGATAAATTAAACTTAAAGTGGGGGTTTTTTGGCTGCTCCTTTTGGGTATGAATAGCATCAACGGATTCGGTGAATCTTATGCGAAGACATACCTGCCGATGCACCCACTAAGATATTACATACTAAACATTCATCAGGAGGCGTAAATTTTATGGAAGAATTGTTATCAGGGATACTCAATCTACATTGGACAAACCTGGTCATGTTTGCAATTGGAGGCATTCTAATCTATTTGGCCATTGCCAAAGATTATGAACCGATGCTCCTCCTTCCCATCGGTTTTGGAGCTATTTTAGCCAATATCCCCTTTTCGTCTGTTCTCGGAGATGAAGGCGTTCTCAGCATTTTATACAATGCAGGCATTAAGACTGAACTCTTCCCTGTCTTAATTTTCGTCGCTGTCGGAGCCATGATCGATTTCGGACCGTTGCTCCAAAATCCGTTCATGCTGTTCTTTGGTGCAGCCGCTCAATTTGGTATCTTTGCTACCATGCTGTTCGCCATCTTATTGGGGTTTGATCTCAAAGAAGCAGCATCCATCGGTATTATCGGTGCTGCAGACGGCCCGACATCCATCTTCGTAGCAACCAAATTCGCTCAGAAATTACTGGCTCCCATTTCGGTGGCTGCGTATTCTTATATGTCACTGGTTCCCATCATTCAGCCGCCGGTCATCCGCATGTTAACGACGAAAAAGGAACGGATGATCCGGATGGAAGCCCAAAAAGCTGTGGAAGTTCCCAAACTGATCCGGATCCTCTTCCCGATCATGATTACTGTTATTGCCGGTATTGTCGCTCCGATCAGCGTGGCACTCGTCGGATTGTTGATGTTCGGTAACCTGATTCGGGAATGTGGCGTGTTGGATCGCCTTTCCAAATCCGCCCAAAACGAACTGGCAAACCTCGTCACTCTCTTACTTGGTATCACCATTGGATCAACCATGGTCGCCGAAGACTTCCTGAACATTAACACCTTGATGATTATGGGTATGGGCTTGTTAGCATTCGTATTCGACACTGCCGGTGGCGTTTTGTTTGCGAAATTCCTCAACCTTTTCCTGAAGAAGAAAGTCAATCCGATGGTGGGCGCAGCCGGTATTTCCGCATTTCCGATGTCTGCCCGGGTTATTCAACGAATGGCCCAAAAAGAAGATCCTACCAACTTTGTTTTAATGCAGGCCATCAGCGCAAATGTTGCAGGCCAATTAGGTTCCATCGTAGCCGGTGGTTTATTACTGGCGATTGTCCCGGCACTCTTAAAATAATGGTGAGATGAAATAAAGGAGGAATTCGTTATGGGTCATACATTTCAATTAGGCTTACTCGCCTCTCTTTACGGTTTAAGCGGCGTCTTTGCAGTTTTGATCCTGTTTTATATCATAACCAAACTGATGATGAAATTCATTAAGTAAGAACAATAGAGTCTACGTTTTAAACTATGAATGTTCAATAGACGATAAGAGCCGGTACTTCTGCCGGCTCTTTCATTTTTAGCTTATTCTGTATCTGAAAATTGTGATCATTTGGTGTATTTGCTGCCACCCAAAATTTTGGAGTTTATCAAGGATTACCTCAAAATCCTCGAAGAAATATTAACGTTCTGCCAACCGTCCGATCTCTTTCCGATATTGCAATGGCGTTGTACCGGTAACTGCTTTAAACACTCTGCCAAAATGAGACTGGTTGTCCATCCCCACTTCATTTGCAATAGCGATCACCTTCATCTCACTCTCCCGCAACAGCCGCTTTGCTTCAGAAATGCGGACATTGTTCAGGTATTCCAAAAACGTAAATCCAGTAATTTCTTTGAAGATCCGGCTAAGATAGACCGGATTCAAATTGTAGGCATTAGCTACATTGCTCAATGTCAAATTGGAAGCATAATTCTTGTTGATATATTCCACAATTTCATTGACTTTCTGATGGGTTTTGGGAAGATGGCCCTGGCCGGTATTTCGACCGGAATATTGGATAAACCGGGCAACGAATATCAGTAACTGCTGCAGCAAAGCATGTAAATAATTTTCAAACCCCAAATGTTGTGTTGCAGCTTCATTTAACATGGAACGCAAGATATTTTCGACAAATAATTGCTCTTTTAAGGATAGCTTGATAATACCATCTCCCAAAATATGAGGTTGAAAAGCAGTGCAGATCGCTTCATCCATAGTAGAAAAGATCGATGTATCGGCCTCAATCACCACCCGCTCATGAGGAACGGCTCTTTCAGTATCTGCTGTTTTATGAATGGCATTCGGCGGAATAAAAACCAAATCTCCGGCCTGAACACGGTAAGACCGGTCTTTAATGAAATAGTACCTTTCTCCAGAAAACAAATAGTAAATCTCATAGCGCTTATGAAAATGGCAACTTTTCATCGAAAACCGGTCATGTTCCGTACGGTGAAGTAATAGGAGAGAATCCGCTTTATTCTTATAATACAAGTGTAATTCTTCCAATCGTCTCCCTCCCCTAGGGGAATCATCCGTTGCCTGAAGTTGACTGTTTGTTAATATCATTATAACAAAAAAGGTTAATTTTTGCACAAATTTTTATAAATATTGCCAATTTTATCATATATCGACTCATATATTTCCATTTATCTCATCTTTTGGAATCCGCTGATTGCGTTGCAAAATTACGGCAATATTGAAGAATACCCTTGGCTATCGCCAAAGCCAGCTTTGACTGATATTCTTCCTGCTGTAGTAAAGCAGCTTCTTCTGGATTTGATAAAAAGCCGACTTCAATCAAAACCCCGGTAATTCCGGGTTGGCGAATAATCAAATATTTGCCGGGAGCAGCTTTAAATTGCCGTTGTTGGAGTTGATTAAGCTCTTGTTGAATGGTCTGGGCCAACTCCTTGCTTTCAGCAGACAGATAATTATAAAAAACAAATGCTCCCCGGCGTTTCGTCTCCACCGAAGCATCACAATGAATGCTCACCAAAAAGAGGCAGTTATTACTCCGGGCCTTTTCAATCCGGGCCATCAGATCCCGGCGGTGCCTTCCTCGTTGTCCAATGCGAAAAGGCGCCAAATCCGTATCCTCCTCCCGGGTCATCACGATATGAATCCCGCTGGCTTTCAACTGTTCCCGAACTTTTAACCCGATGGCTAAATTGATATGTTTCTCCAGGTTTCCATGGTCATCCTGTGCCCCTCCGTCCACTCCACCGTGGCCGGGATCAATCAATAGCGTCAACCGACTCAGGCTGCCCTGTGTCCAAAATGATTCAAAATACCAGCATATATAGGACATTCCAACACAGATGATGGCAGCAATTAATAAAATCAACCGAACCATCGGTTTGGAAAGGATAATTACCATCAAAGACCACCTCTTCATCTCATCCATTCCATTTGAATTCTTTTAAATATATTTCAAAGATGGTCCGGTTATGAAAAGGAGCCTACCTTGATCCAAACCAATAAAAAAACCTCCGAGAAGCGGTTTTACACAGGCAGTCAAACAAGTCCCCAATACGTCATCAAATAAATAAGTTTATCCGCATATTTTGAATCGGTAGCATATCCTGCCTTAGCGATTTCCCGTGCGAAGTCTTTCGGATTGTTGGTTTGAAACGCAGCTCCATACCGCTTGAGATTATCATAAAAGAACTGACTGTGACCTTTAATTGATTCCTCATAAGAATGAAAAGCTTTAAACCGGGCCAGTTGGGGCTCCCATATGCCACTGCTGGTTTCTTCCCGGGTCCAACTGCTGACGGATCCGGCCGGACCGGTTCCTTTAATCCCAAACAAATTGTAACTATACTGTTTGGTGTTGATATCCACCGGAACCGATTGCCCATAGCCGGATTCCAAAATCGCCTGAACCGTCGTCACTGCTGCCGGAACTTTACTTTCAAACTCATCAATGACCGCATAATAATAAATGACATTTACAAATGCTGCTTTCGAAACCGCTTTTCCAATATCCAGCCGTACTCCCCGGTCCCAAGCTTCTTTTGCTAATTGTCGATAACTTGCCCCGTTATAAACCTGTTTTTCCAACAAAGCCAATGTAGAATGGGTAATTTCACCAGTCACCTCGATTTGATGCATCTTTTCAAATACACCTAGCGCTTCTCTGGTCGCATCGCCAAATTTGGCATCAACCCCATTTTGATTGGGTCCGAAACTCCCGATAGGAAATCCAAGTAACCGCAAATAGACTTGGGTTTCGATAACCAGTGGATCCCCAGTTACCCCGGCACTCATTTGCTTGATCTTATCTTCAATCTCGGAGATTACATCAATATCTGGCAAATCGCCTTTTACTATGGACAATGCTTGTTGAATCGGAGTACTCAACCGTTTATCCAATTTTTCGATCAACCACAATAACACTACGATAAGTTCCCGCTTGATTCGATTTATACTCTCCATGTTAAATCCCGCCTTATCTCGCGATTTTTGTAACACCCGTTTTTATGCTTTTAGCTCATTGTTAATATATTCAAAGGACAAAGATTCGGTGAACCAAATAGGATTTGGAGTAACCAGTTTGACTAAGCGTCCTTTTCCCCATAACCTATCCTTTCTCAAACCGAAAGTTCTGAGAAAAACCCGTTTATCTGATATAATATAAAAAAGTAATTTAGAGATGGCGGTATTTACATGTCCAATATTCACACCATTCATATTCCGGCAGAATGGTCCGGAATGACGCTTCACTCCTTTTTACGCCAATATTTAAATCTGTCACGAACCGGTATCCGTTCCCTCAAACGTCACAATGCGATACAGGTCAACGGTCATATCGTTACCGTCAGATACCTGCTTCAAACCGGAGATATTTTAGTGATTGCTTTTCCTGAAACTCCTCCCCAACCGTTTGCCGGCGAAAACATCCCGTTAGATATTGTCTATGAGGATTCCGATCTGATCGTCATCAACAAACCCGCTGGCATGGTGGTCCATCCTACAATGAAACACCGCTCCGGAACGTTAGCCAATGCTTTGCGTTATCATTGGGAAACTCGTGGAGAAAATGCCGGATTTCATCCGGTGCACCGTTTGGATCGACTTACATCCGGCCTGATTCTCATTGCTAAAAATGCCTGGGCCCATCAACAACTGGATCTCCAAATCGAATCCAACCAAATTCACCGTCTCTACCTGGCCATTTGCGAAGGTGAAATCCCTAAAACCAGCGGCCGTATTGATGCTCCCATTCTGTCACTGGCGGAAACCCCCAAACGCCAGATTTCTGCCTTGGGAAAACCTTCGATCACCCGATTCCGTTCATTAATTCGCTCGTCAGAGGCTTCGTTATTGGCCGTTAAAATCTTTACCGGACGGACCCATCAGATCCGGGTTCATCTCTCCCATACCGGACATCCCTTATGGGGCGACACCCTATATGACAGTGTCCATTCGGAGTTCCATCGTCCGGCGCTTCATGCCGCTCTTCTTTCTTTTATTCATCCCAGAACTCGGAAACGTCTCCGGTTTCGGGCTGATATACCGGAAGATTTATACCATCTCTTGAAAAACTTGTTAGTCAAAATGTAACGAAATATAAAATAATTTAGAGGAATTTAAAAAATTATACAGAAATTTTTTGGAGTTGTTTTTTGTCATTTTAAATGAGAGGAGACTAATTGTGAAACAACCAGGTTTAGAACATTATGAATCCGGTATTTCATATCATTTAGATTATCCTGACTTAACTTTACCCGCAGTCCTTCATCAAACGGCTGAAAAGTATCCGCAACATACATCCATGGTCTATCAAAATGCCTCATGGTCTTATACCCAACTGAATGATCTCGTCTCTCAAATGGCCAATTTTCTGATCGGCCGCGGCATTCAACCTGGAGACCGGGTAGGTATTCAATTGCCGAACTCTCCCCAATTTATCATCGCTTACTATGGTACCTTACGGGCCGGAGCTATTGCCGTCCCCATCAATCCCCAATTCAAAGGGGACGATCTGACCTTTTTAGTTGATGACAGCGCTTTAAAAGCCGTCGTTACTTGCGTTGAAATTTTACCTGTATACAAAGATATTGCATCCAAAGCTCAAGTCATTGTAACCGACATTAAAACGCCCTTTTCCCCATCGCAGGAATACACGCCGTCCTTACCGGAAGCTATTCGTTTAGAGCAACACCTTTTCTCCTGCTCGACGTCGGACCCTCAGGCACCCATCACCAGTCGGTCCATCGCCACTCTCCAATATACAGGCGGAACCACCGGACGGTCGAAAGGCGCTGTTTTAACCCATTTCAATCTTTTAGCCAATGTAATCCAATTCCGGGAGTGGTTCAAAAATGTCTTCCAAGATGGCGACGGCCGATTTGTCGCTGTCATTCCGCTTTTCCATATTTACGGTTTGACCACCAGTATGAATGTTCCCGTTTATACCGGTTCTTCGATGTTACTCATGCCCAAATTTGATCTTAATGAACTGATGGCCTTAATCGATAAACATCGTCCCAACTTGTTTATGGGCGTGCCTGCCATGTATGGCGCTATCGCTGCCCGGGAAAACCACAACTATGATCTGAGCTCCATCGAAGCGTGCGTCAGCGGATCCGCGCCACTTCCCCCGGCCATCCAGGATAAATTTCAAAAACTAACCGGAGGAAAACTGGTAGAAGGTTATGGCCTTTCCGAAGCTTCGCCCATCGTTGCCGTTAATCCGATTTATGGCACGGTTAAAACCGGAAGTATCGGCCTGCCCTTCCCCGACACAGAAGTCCGCATCGTTGATCCCCAAACCGGTGAAATCATTACAGCTCCGGAACGCATTGGGGAACTGGTCGTCAAAGGGCCTCAGGTGATGCAAGGATATTGGCAAAAACCCGACGAAACGGCCTTGGTCCTTAAAGACGGATGGCTCCATACGGGTGATCTGGTCAAACGCGATGCTGATGGTTACCTGTATATTGCAGACCGGCTTAAGGATATGATCATTATGGGCGGCGAAAAGATCTATCCTCGTGAAATCGAAGACTTGCTTTATACCCACCCGGCAGTGAAAGAAGTAGCCGTTATCGGAGTTCCCCATGAATTGCGGGGCGAAGTACCTCAAGCATTCGTGGTTCTTAAAGAAGGTGCCGTTGTAACCGAAAAAGAGTTGAAGCAATTCTGCAGTCAACACTTGTCCAAATTCAAGGTACCCCATAAAGTTTCCATTGTGGACGCCTTGCCCCGAAGTTCGGTGGGAAAAGTTCTCCGTCGTCTCTTGAAAGAGCAATTTGAAAAAGCAATATAAAAAACCCCGGATCAATATCCGGGGTTTTCTTTTTGCCTTTGAACAGTACCAAATTAACCGACAAGTTCCATCCCTTTTTCCAGAGCTTGCTGGTTGAGGGCGATCAATTTTTCTTTATTTCCGGTCATGGTTTTTTTCAACACCGAAACGACGGTTTCCAACTTCACAACGCCGGTTTTCTTTAAAATGGCTCCCATGACCACCATATTCGCAACCTTGGCATTGCCAAGTTCGGTGGCAATATCATTGGCAGGAATCGGAATCACTTGGATATCCGTCCGCTTCGGCGTGACATGAATCAGTGATGAGTTGTAAAACAACATCCCGCCGGACTTCAGCATGGGTTCAAATTTCTCCAGAGACGGACGGTTCATGGCCACCAGGAGATCCGGTTCGGAAATGACCGGAGATCCCACCGGCTCATCCGATACAACCACCGAACAGTTAGCTGTACCGCCGCGCATTTCCGGGCCGTAGGACGGAAACCAGGAAACCTGTTTCCCTTCATACATACCAGCATAAGCCAGCAACTGCCCAATTAACATTACACCTTGACCGCCGAACCCGGCGAAAATCCCTTCTAATGTCATTTCGATACCTCCTCCAGCGAACGGAACGTCCCTAACGGGAATACCGGAACCATATTATTCTCCAACCATTTGAGCGCCTCAACCGGAGTCATTCCCCAGTTGGTCGGGCAAGTGGAGAGAACTTCGACCAATGAGAACCCTTTCCCATTCACTTGATATTCAAAGGCCTTTTTAATGGCTTCTTTCGCCTTCATCACATTTTTGGGATCATGGACGCTCACCCGGGCAATAAAAGCCGGCGCTTTGAGGGTATTTAACATTTCACAGACTTGAATCGGATACCCCGTGGTCGCCGTATCCCGGCCATAAGGGGATGTAGTGGTTTTTTGACCCGGAAGGGTCGTCGGGGCCATCTGGCCGCCGGTCATCCCGTAAATAGCATTATTCACAAAGATTACAGTGATGTTTTCCCCCCGGTTGGCTGCATGGACGATCTCCGCCATACCGATGGAGGCCAAGTCACCGTCTCCCTGATACGTAAAGACGATCCGATCGGGTAAAGCCCGTTTAATCCCGGTAGCTACAGCCGGTGCCCGGCCGTGAGCAGCCTGTTGGGCATCACAGTTAAAATAATTATAGGCTAATACTGCGCATCCCACCGGTGCCACGGCAATGGTTTTCTCCCGCACCTGAAGTTCATCGATGGCTTCAGCCACTAACCGGTGGATGATCCCGTGGGTACAACCGGGACAATAGTGATTCGGACGATTTTGCAAGCTTTCCGGATAACCAAATACCTGTTTCATTTGTGCACCTCCCGGCCTTCAAAACTTTTCATAATCGCTTGATAGACTTCGGTAACCGACGGGATCGCACCATTATACCGGCCATAAAACTCCACCTCGGATTTACCGTTGACTGCGAGTTTAACATCTTCGATCATTTGTCCGGCACTCATTTCAACCGTCATAAACCGTTTACCCGCTTCAGCCAGCTCGGCCAGGCGTTTGGACGGGAACGGCCATAAGGTAATCGGACGGAAAAGGCCCACTTTTTTCCCTTCTGCCCGGGCTTTGTTGATGGCAGATTTGGATACCCGCGCCGAGGTCCCATAAGCAACGATAATGAGCTCTGCATCTTCAACGCCGTCTTCCTCATACCGGACCTCATTCTCCTCAATCGTCCGGTATTTATTTTGAAGACGGATATTCATATTTTCCAACTCTTCCGGAGCCAATCCCAAACTGTTAATCACACTTTGGGGCTTACCGGCAACCATCCCTGTGGAAGCCCACGGTTTTTCAGGAATCTGTAAATCTTCCCAATCCCTTAATACCACGGGTTCCATCATTTGCCCCAGCAAACCGTCAGCCAGAACCATCACTGGATTGCGGTACTTATCTGCGGTTACGAACGCTTCATACATCAAGTCGATAATCTCTTGTACCGACCCGGGAGCAAAAACAATCATATGATAATCACCATGGCCCCCGCCTTTCACCGCTTGAAAGTAATCGGCTTGAGACGGAGTAAGGCCCCCCAACCCCGGTCCTCCACGGGCCACGTTCACAATGACACAGGGAACTTCGGCGGTGGCAATATAGGAAATTCCCTCTTGTTTCAAACTAATCCCCGGGCTGGAGGAAGAAGTCATGGCCCGGGCTCCTGCACCGCCGGCTCCATAGACCATATTAATTGCACTGACTTCACTTTCAGCTTGAATAAATGTCCCACCCACTTCCGGCATCCGGCGGGACATATACTCCGGAATCTCATTTTGCGGGGTAATCGGATAACCAAAGAAGAATCGGCAACCGGCCTTAATGGCACCTTCCGCAAAGGCTTCATTCCCCTTCATCATAATGCGTTCTGCCATTTTCGATTAGCCTCCTTATTTATAAACTTCAATGACAACATCCGGACACATCCGGGCACAAAAAGCACAGCCGATACACTTATCCTGTTCGATGACTTCCGCCGGACGGTAGCCCTTGGAATTAAACCGATCGGCCATGTGAATGATTTGCTTGGGGCAAACGCTGACGCAAAGTTCGCAACCTTTACAGCGTTCTTCGTTAAATGTAACTTTTGCCATAACATATCCTCCCGTATAAATAGATTCATAATAGATTACAAAAAATAAAAAATTTAAGCCGGACAATATTCAACTGTGAACCAAAAAGCACAGACCATCTAAAACCAAATTTTATATGTCTTACACATTATAACTCTCTGAATTTTTATTTTCAACCAAGAAAGGAGAATTTTCACCGAATTGCAGCAATTCTCCATGGTTTTACTTAATCGTTCACATATCCATCCAAGACGGACGCATCCGAAGGTCGACTTCAAATACGTCATATTTTACTGGGATGACTGGGCGGAGCATGGGCGCAAACTGACTGGATACCATCTGATAAACGATAGGTATCTCCAATATATCAGAGATGGTTTCAATTAACGGCAATCCTTCCAGCCAAAGTTCGGGAGTGGTTTCCCGCCCCAAATTAATATTGCCGACTAACCCGGTGATCTGAAGCCGACTGGCCGTTTGCAGTTTGCCAATAAGCTCCGTCGTTTCCTGAACACTACGGGTCCCCGGCCGGAAAGGATTGATCACCATCCAGTATTCATAACCGGCCAAAGCAAAATAAGGATTGAAGCGCCCCAATGCCCGGGCTCCTACCGGATCGCCGCCCACGTCGAAAATCACCCGTTGATAGGCTTGGTCTTGAAATAATGCATAGATCCTGGGAGACAAGGCCGGAATATCCGAATTTTCCAATCCAGGCTCCGTCGAAACGACATTTATCCCCAGATGGGCAAGTTCTTCTGCCTGATCCCGTGACCGAAAATAAGGGTTGACAATATCTAAATCGATCAACCCGACTTGATATCCTTTCTTAGCCTGTTCTAAAGCATAGGCCATGGAAAACTCGGTTTTCCCGCTGCCATAAGCTCCCCCGATAACTGTAATTCGTTTTTCCATGATTCAATCTCCGATATTTAATAAGATTCCCCGTAATAATCCGGATAAATAAAAGGAACCGGTAATAACGGCTAACGGATTGTCAGTTTCCAGAAGTTTCGATAGAGCTTTCGCCGGATCCGGTTCCACCGTTACCGGGATGCCCAATTTAGCAAATTCCCGACCCAATTCGACTTCCGAAGCACTTTTTGGATCCGGCACCCGGGTTGTAATGACCTGCCGGGTGATTTCGCTTAAGATGGATGCCATCTCATCCATCGGCCGATTATTGAGCATACCCATTAACAAATCGACTTTTTCTCCAGGATATAACGTTTTGACCGTCTGGACCAGTGCCCGGGCCCCATCTGGATTGTGGGTGCCGTCCAAATATAGTTTTAACGGTTCAACTGTAAGGATACGTTCAAAACGTGACGGCCACCGGGCAGCCTCCAATCCGGCAAGCAATGCATCGCAGCTGATCGTCAAGCCTGACCGGTTTAACATTTCACACCCGGCGATAACCCCGAGCGCATTATGGGCCTGATGGTAACCATGCAGCGCCAACTGAAACTTAAGTTCGCCATAGGCCGGATGTAAAAGCCGGATCTGCGTGCCGTTTTCATTTAAGGCCACCGATTGTACCTGGCTTTCATCCACAGCAAGACAAGGGGCATGTCGTTCCATAGCGATGTTTTTCAAAAATTCCCGGACTGACTCTTCCTGAACACCCACAACCACCGGAATATTTTCTTTAATGATCCCCGCTTTTTCAAAAGCGATCTTCTCCAAGGTATCCCCCAGATACTCCTGATGATCCAGGGCAATATGAGTGATTACACTTAAAACGGGCGTCAGCACATTGGTAGCATCAAAGCGGCCGCCCATCCCCACTTCGACGATGGCCACATCTACCTGTTCGTTGGCAAAGTGTTGAAAGGCTATGGCAGTTCCCACTTCAAATTCAGTCGGCGCTCCGAAACCCTCCGCCTCCACCTGTTCCAAAACGGGTTTGATTTGCTCAATAACCCGAATCAGTTGGGCTTTGGTGATCATGTCGCCGTTGACATTGAAACGCTCCCTGTAACTCACCAGATGAGGCGAATTATAACGGCCGGTACGGTATCCGGCCTGCTGCAGAATACTGTCAAACATGGCACTGGTGCTTCCCTTGCCATTGGTCCCTGCAATATGAATGGAACGAAAACGCTGTTCAGGGTGGCCCAGCCGCCGTAAAATTTCTCCGATCCGCTCCAAACCCAGTTTCATCCCAAATTTAGTGCATTCTTTGATATACTGCAACGCTTCTTCATAAGTTTCCATAGTGACTCTCCAAAAACAAAAACGGTTTCAACCTGGTTTTGTCTCCGAAACCGTTTAGTGATATAATATTTCCAAAATTATTTTAGCACAACTTGTCAAACTATCAAAGGGACAGGTACGGGTACTTAATCAGTGGACAGTTGACAGTGGACAATTAATTATTCAAGGTTACCCTGTGCACTGTTCACGGTACACAGTGCAAAAAAAGTGCTAGTAACCACTGTTCAGAAGCAGTTGATAGTTGAGCGTTAGATATCCAACCCTACATTTTTAATAACTGTCACCTGTAAACTGTAAACTGTACACTATCATCGGAGGTCATTATGCATATCGTTCTATATCAACCTGAAATTCCGCAAAATACTGGAAATATTGCCCGACTTTGTGCAGCCACCCAGGTCGAACTTCACCTGATTGAACCCTTCGCTTTTATTTGGGATGATAAACGGATGAAACGGGCTGGGCTGGATTATTGGCATCTGGTCACCGTTCAACGGCACCTGACCTTTGAGGCATATCGGGAAAAATATCCGAACCAGCGGTTATTCTATGCCACCACCAAAGCTTCCAAAAGTTACGCAGAGATCAACTTTACCCCTAACGACAGCATCGTCTTCGGCCCGGAAAGCCGGGGATTGCCCGACCATATTTTGAGCCTTCAACCGGAACACAATATCCGTATCCCCATGTTCAGAGAAGCCCGCTCGTTAAACTTAAGTAATTCGGTAGCAATCATTCTGTATGAAGCTTTGCGGCAATTAGATTTCCCGGGCCTTGACTGACTATTGCCAGTGTTCGGCCCGGACTTTGGATTCAGCAGCGACCACCTGCGGACTGAAAATTTGAATCAGGGCTTCACTGAAATTTTTTATATCAACTTTGGGTTCCCAGGAGAAAATGTCGATGGCAATAAAGTTCTTCTCCGGAAACACCTGAATCATAATGAATGATTCCGCAAATTCGCCGCTAATCCGAATCCTTCCCGGCTCGATGGACTGGAACACCCATTGAAAATCCGATATATTTTTAAAGCTTGCCAACTCCCGGATCTTCTCCATAAAATCCGATGGGGCAAGCCATAATTGATTTTGGCACAAATAAAGATCCGCCATGAAATGCGTTGCAAATCCCATTTTCACCAATGTTCCTCCCCAGGCATAATCTCTGCTATATAATATGTGAAACAGTGAACGTCGGGGAGACTTTTGGCAAAGAATTATCAGTTTTTTCACCCATGTTTTTCTATAGTGGTTTCCAACTCATCCAGAAGCTTTCGGAGACCCTCCAAATACCGTTTGCTGTCCGAATAATCCGCTTTACGCAACCGATTCTTGAATGCCAGTACCATATGCTCCATATCGGTAACCGTTCGAACTGCATGATACTTCCGCAGTTCGGTCGGATCGAACTCCAAATGCATATGGGCTAAATGGGCTGTGGCATTTAGCTGGAAACTCTCACCCTGTTTGGGAATTTGAACCGGAATATTCAATTGCTGTTGAATCTTGGCTGCAAATTCTCTGGCCACATCCGGTTCGCCATGAACCAAAAACACCCCTCGGGGTTTTTTAACAAAACCGGATAACCATTCGAGTAGTCCCGCTTGATCCGCATGAGCTGAGAAGCCGTCAATGGAATGAATGGTGGCCTGGACATTGATCTCTTCTCCCATAATTTTAACCACCTTTGCCCCTTCCAATAAACGTCGCCCCAGAGTTCCTTCGGCCTGATATCCGGAGAAGAGGATATGGGAATCCGGGCGCCACAGATTATGTTTCAAATGATGCAAAATACGTCCCGATTCACACATCCCGTTGGCAGAAATGATGATGGAACGGTTGGCGGTTTCATTTAACCGTTTTGACTCCTCCACCGTCCTGACAAAATGCAACCCTTCAAATTCAAAGGGGCTTTCCCCGGCCATCAACATGGCCAACATCTGCTCATCATAATAACCCGGATGTTCCCGGTAGATTTCAGTGATGGATACGGCCATCGGGCTGTCGATATACACCGGAATTCTGGGAATCTCCTTCCTCAGCAACAGCGTTTTGATATGATACAGCAAATCTTGGGTCCGGCCGATGGTAAATGCGGGGATGACCAGATTGCCTCCGGAACGCACCATCTGCAAAATGACGTCTTTCAGTAATTCCGCTTTATTGCCACTGTCTTCATGCAGCCGGTTGCCATAGGTGGTTTCCATCAGCACATAATCGGCTTCGCTGATGACCGTAGGGTCTTTAATAATCGGCTGATTCTTTTGCCCCAGATCTCCGGAGAAGACGATTTTCACCGTATCCCCGTCTTCGGTAATCCAAATTTCCGCAATGGCCGACCCCATGATATGGCCTGCATCCTGGAAACGCACTTTCACACCGGGAGCCGGCTCAAAGATCTCCTGATAGTGATAGGAATAAAAATACTCCAGTGACGCCTCGGCATCCTGAACGGTATACAACGGCTCCTCGGGCGGTTCCCCTTTACGAAGCCGTTTCCGGTTTCGCCATTCGGTATCCATCTCTTGGATATGGGCCGAATCCCGAAGGGATATTTTGCACAATTCAGCCGTGGCTTTTGTAGTATAGATAGGCTTTTTAAAACCGGACTTGCATAACTTGGGAATCAGCCCTGAATGATCGATATGGGCGTGGGTCAAAATCATGAAGTCCAGCTTTTCAGGGTCAAACTGAAAAGGTTCCTGGTTAAAACGGCGAATCTCCTTGCTCCCCTGATACATGCCGCAATCGACGATAAACCGGACTCCCCGGTCGGTTTCAATCATGAAACAAGAACCAGTCACTGTCCCGGCCGCACCGCAAAATGTAATTTCCATAAAAGCCCTCCTAGCATCGGATAATATGATGAGAATTTTTAAAAAAACTGCGTTTTACCTTTGACAAATCATTTGGTCTTTGCTATACTATATCTTGTCGTTATCGGGGTGTGGCTCAGCTTGGTAGAGCGTTCGGTTCGGGACCGAAAGGTCGGAGGTTCAAATCCTCTCACCCCGACCATTTATTTTGACTATTTTCCACATTAAACGGAAAATTCCTTTTTTCAAAATCAAAAACCGCATTTTGCGGTTTTTTTATTACAATTATGAGTCTTTTCCGGCAATATCCACAACGTAAAAAAGCCGCGTCTAACGCGGCTTTTTTATTTTCTTTTACAAATTTATCCACATTTGGGGATAAAAACTGTTGACATATTGCATAACTTTCAACATAAAATAGTTAGTTTAAACTATCGTCTTCCCGGATCAGACAACTTGCGCTTTAGCCTCTCCGGTTTCGAAGGTAAATTTGATGGTTTTCATCGGACATTTTTCGACGCAGATACCGCAGGCCGTGCAAAGCTCGGGATTGATCTCGGCCAGAAAATCCGTGACAGTAATGGCATTGGCCGGACAATTCTTGGCGCAGATGCCGCAACCGATGCATCCTACTTTGCAGGCTTTGCGGACCTCCGGCCCTTTGCTGTGGCTCTTGCAACGCACCATCACCCGATAGCTGTCGTCCACCAGTTTAATCAGGCTGCGCGGGCACGCTTTAGCGCAAGCGCCGCAACCGGTGCATTTGTCGATGTCAATCTCGGGCAACATATTATCATTGATTCGCATGGCCCCGAATTTACAGGAACGAACGCAGTTCCCCAAACCAAGGCATCCGTATTCGCACAATTTGGGCCCGCCGTTAAGAAGCTGGGCTGCCGCACAATCGGCCACGCCCATGTAGTAATAACGGTCCACCCGTTCCGCTTTTCCGCCTTGACAAAGCAATCGAGCAAACCTGGGTTTCGCGTTTTCATCGACTTCCACGCCCATAATCGCCGCAATCTTTTGGGCACATGGTGCTTTACCTACCGGACAGGCGTTGACCGGAGCTCCTCCGTTAACTATAGCTTCCGCCAAACCGCTGCAACCGGGGAATCCACAGGCACCGCAATTGGCCCCCGGCAATACGGCAATGATCTCATCGATCCGCGGATCGTTTTCCACCGCAAACTTTTTAGAGGCAAAGGCCAAAATCGTCCCAAAAAGAATTCCCATTAACGCTAACATGACACTTGCAATGATAATTGAATTCATACCCTCACCCCCCGATTAAAAAAGTTGACTGATATACGCCTGATAATCAGACCAGTTGAAATTGGCAAAATATTCGAAGAATGCTTTCAGGTTCAATCCGCTGAATCCCAAAAATGAAATGGACAGAAGGCCTGCAGTCAATAGAGCTATCGGGAAACCCTGCAGTGATTTGGGAATCGGAGCATTGGCTAACCGCTCACGGATACCGGCGAATAATACGATCGCCAGGGTAAATCCTAAAGCTGCCGCCGTTCCGTTAATGATCGAACTCAAAAAGTTGTAATGATTATTGAAGTTGATCAACGTCACACCAAGCACTGCACAGTTGGTAGTGATAAGTGGTAAATAAATGCCGAGAGACTGGTAAAGTCCAGGGCTGGTTTTTTTCAAGACCATCTCCACGAACTGCACTAAAACGGCGATCACCAGGATATACGTTAAAGTCTGCAACACTTCCAAATGATAATAATCCAAAACCTTCTGAACCCCGTAGGTGATGCCTGACGCCAATGCCATGACGAAAGTAACGGCAAAACCCATTCCAACTGCCGTTTCGACCTGTTTGGAAACGCCCAAGAAAGGACAAATCCCTAAAAATTGGGTTAAAACAAAGTTGTTGACCAAAATAGCCCCAAAAATAATGACTAAGATATCGATCATTGTTTGGCCTCCTTACGGTTGCTTAACCAGTTAATAAACCCAAGGACAAGACCAAGTGTGATAAACGCTCCTGGCGGCAGGATCATGATGAGAGCCGCCATCTCCTTCAGCGCATCGGCAACGCCGGCCGAAAGCCAGGACGCAAAGCCGTCAAAACCGAAATCTTTGGCAACCATCAGGTTACCGGTACCGAACAGCTCCCGAATGGCACCGATACAAGTCAAAGCAAGGGTAAATCCCAAACCCATGCCCAAACCGTCGGCAAACGCCTTACCCACCGTTTGTTTGGAAGCAAATGCCTCAGCTCGGGCCAGAATGATACAGTTCACCACAATAAGCGGAATAAAAATCCCTAACACCGAATGTAATCCGGGAATGTAAGCAGCCATCAGTTTGTCGACGATGGTTACAAAGGAAGCTATGACCACGACATAAGCAGGAATCCGAACTTCGGAAGGTATCACATTACGCAACAAAGAGATTAATACGTTGGAACCGATCAATACGGCAGTCGCCGCCAAACCCATACCGATGCCGTTGACTGCCGCCGTACTGACGGCCAGCGTCGGACACATCCCGAGAACCAGACGAAAAGTCGGATTTTCTGCGAACAATCCGTTCTTAATGATTTTCCCAAAATTCATTGCTGACTTCCACCCCCGCTTTCTGGTACCTGCAAACGGTAAAATCCGAAGACTTGATTGATGCCCCGGAGAACGGCACGGGAAGAGATGGTCGCTCCGGTCACGGCATCCACCTTACCGCCGTCTTTGGTCACCTTCAAGTCTTGGCCTTTGCTGTTATAAATCGCCGGCTGTTCAATAAATTCCGGATTGACGATATTGGTTCCCAAACCCGGAGTTTCCGACTGAGAAAGAATAACCACTTTAGCTAATTGCCCATCGGGTTTAATACCCACCAGCATCTCAATATTACTGCTATACCCGCGGGGTGATACTTTACAAACCCATCCGGCAGGTTGATCGCCATCATATCCGACTTTCAACCCGGTAATATCGGAAAGATTCGGATTGGATTTCACCGTTTCCAACAGCCCTTCATCATCTTTAAATGATTTGGCCTGAGGTAAAGCTTGTTGGTAAGCTGCAGATTCCGCTTGAATTTTAAAGGCCTGAATCTTCGGTTCAGTGAAGGAATCCACCAAAGCCAACAGTCCGGCAGCCACCGCTCCGATCGCTGCGAGTACAATCATCAATCGCAAATAATCACGCACGGGCCTTCACCTCCCCAAACCGTTTGGGCAATGTCATCCGATCCAGTAGCGGCGTCACAGCATTCATGATCAAGATGGAGTAACATACCCCTTCCGGATAACCGCCGAAGAGCCGGATTAACATAGTGATCACGCCACAGCCGATCCCGAAATAAATCCGGCCTTTCTTCGTCACCGGAGAGGTTACCCAGTCCGTAGCCATGAAGAAAGCACCTAAGAAAATACCGCCGGCTAATACCTGATAGATAGGATCTTTCTGGAAAACCAGCGCCAATACGAAGACCGTCCCGATAAAGGAAACCGGAATCCGCCAATCAATAACTTTGGTAATGATCAGATATAAACCGCCGACTAAGAGCAAAATCGCTGAAGTCTCTCCCAGAGACCCGGAAATATTACCGATTAGTAAATTGAAATAAGGAAGATCCAAATTAAGGCTTTGCAACATACCCATCTTATCTAAGTTGAGCGCAGTTGCCCCGGAAACGGCATCCATCTGGCTTCCGGCCCAACCCAAGGATTTGGATGGCCAGGACCAGGTAGTCATGGCAACCGGCCAGGAAGCAAGCAGAAACGCCCGCCCGATCAGCGCCGGATTGAACATGTTGTAACCCAATCCGCCGAAAATATGTTTCCCGAGGCCGATGGAGACTACCGCACCAACGGCAATCATCCACCAGGGAAGCTCAGGCGTAACGGTTAATGCCAATAACAATCCAGTCAGAGCAGCACTGCCATCATGAATGGTCACCGGTTTTTTCAAGGCTTTTTGAATCGTATATTCCGTAGCCACTGCAAACACCATCGAACATACGATTAACCCTAATGCTTTAAATCCAAAGGCAATGACGGAAAACAATGTTGCAGGCAGTAAGGCAAGCATCACCATTTTCATTGCCTTTTCAGTCGTAATAACATCTTTGATATGAGGAGCTGGTGAAACTACAACCTGGGTATCCAGCATCTCATCCTCTCCTTTCGATCAATACCTATGGGTGTTTGGAAAACTCTTTAACTGTTCTTTCTCTTCTGAGCCGCGATCTTGGATTTGGCATATTTGATCGTTTGCACGATGGGACGGCAGGCCGGGCAAACAAAGGTACAGGAGCCACATTCCCGGCAGTCCATAATGCCAAGATTTTCAGCTTGCGTCAGATCGCCGGCTTCAATGGCACTTCCGAGCATACACGGCATCAAGTTGTACGGGCAAACGTCCACGCACCGGGCACAACGGACACAGGGGGAACTCTCCAACAACTTGATTTGGCCCCGGTCCTGTACCAAAACACCGGAAGTGGTTTTGGTCACCGGAAGATCCAACCGGTATTGGGCCGGTCCGGTCATCGGCCCGCCCAGAACGATACGTCCCGGCGTTCCGGTAAATCCTTGGCAATAATCGACCAGTTCATTCACTGATGTGCCCAGACGCACCCGGAGATTTTGCGGATTTTTTACCGCTCCGGTTACTGTAACAATCCGGCTGATCAAAGGTTTTCCTTCTAAAATAGCTTCAGCCAAAGTTACTGCCGTGGCAATATTGTTCACCACGATTCCTACATCCACAGGCAACCCGCCGGACGGAATCACTTTCCCGGTGATGGCATTGATCAGCATCTTTTCCTCGCCCTGAGGATATTTCACCTCCAGCGGCACGACTTTGATCCGGGGATCCGAGGCAGCAGCCTTCGTCAGTATCTCAATGGCATCAGGCTTATTCACCTCAATGCCGATATAACCGTCGTCTGTCCCGGCAGCCTTCATCATCGCCTGCAATCCCAGGATCACCTTTTCCGGTTCTTCCACCATCAACCGGTGATCGCAAGTTAAATAAGGCTCACATTCAGCCCCGTTCAAAATCACGGTTTCGATCTTTTTCCCTTCGGGCGGAAAATATTTCACATGAGTTGGGAATCCGGCTCCACCCATACCCACTAAACCGATATCCTGCATCATTTGTTTCAATTCATCAGCAGACAAAGCATCTAACCCCTTGACTGCTGCATAAGCTGTTGCACCACTGCCGTCATTTTCAATGGTTACAGCCATAATATTGCGACCACCCGGATGAGGCGCAGGCCCAACCGCAGTCACTTTCCCGGCAATACTCGCATGGACCGAAGCTGATACAAAACCTTTGGCTTTTGCAACCACATCTCCGATCTTAACTTCATCGCCAACCTGGACACAGACCTCAGCCGGCGCGCCAATATGTTGTTGAACCGGTAAAATGACTTGTTTCGGTTCAGGCATCTCCACTATAGGTTTAGAAGCTGTCGCTTCTTTATGGTAATGGAGATGAACGCCTCCCTGAAAGGTTTTAGCACGCATTTTGTCACCTCACACATGATATACTATCCAAAACTTCACATACTAATATAACGTATTCCGATATGCGGAACAAGCATTTTTTGTTACATAAGGTTCACAGAAGAATGATAAATATTTCAAAATCTTTATTTGGCAGGCAATTTTCGCAATTATTGTTATTAAAATAACAAAGATTTTTTAAAAAGAAAACTAAAAAAAGACACCCAATATAATCAATTGGGCGTCTATTTCATAATTTTGGTTTAAATAATTTCCTTTATTAATGGTTCCGGCTGAACCGGTTGGGCCGCCAGATGAATACACGTCCTAAGCTGCTCCTCGGCAGCAGCTGCATCCGCTTCGCTCCGAGCGTAAATTTCGGCTATCATGTCGCCGCGATGAAGATAGGTTCCGATCTTCGGGAAGAACCGCAATCCAACCTCCGGATGAATCCGATCTTCCAACCGGTTGCGGCCGGCACCCAAACGCATGGCAATGAGCCCCAGCTCCCGACAATCGATCCGTTCCACCCAACCTTCGGTTTCCGCCCAAACTGAACGAACCACCCCGGCTTGAGGAAGCAGAGAAAAATCCTGAATGACCTCGGGATTACCTCCTTGCGCTTCTACCAATTGAGCAAATTTCGCCAGGGCATCTCCGCTAGATAACACCTGACGGACTCGGGCTTCACCGGCCTCCAGGCCGTCAGCAAGACCGGCCATAACCACCATCATTCCGCCCAATTTCAGGCTGAGCTCGGTAAGGTCCGCCGGGCCTTTTCCTTGCAATGTTTCAATGGCTTCCATCACTTCCAGGCTGTTGCCAATCGCCAACCCCAACGGCTGTTCCATGGACGTAAGAAGCGCCCTAAAATGCCGTCCTGACCGGTTGCCGATCTCCACCATAGTCCTAGCCAGAGAACGGGCATCCTCCAAATTTTTCATAAAGGCGCCATCCCCATATTTCACGTCAAGCACCACCGCATCCGCTCCGGAAGCCAATTTCTTCGAAACTATACTTCCGGCGATTAATGGGATACTTTCGATAGTCGCGGTTAAATCCCGCAAGGCGTATAACTTTTTATCTGCAGGGACCAGATCAGCGGTTTGCCCTGCCAAAACGATGCCAATCTCCGCCGCTTGTTTCAAAAACCGCTCCCGTGAAACGGCAACGGAAAATCCGGGAATAGACTCCAGCTTGTCAAGGGTCCCGCCGGTATGGCCCAAGCCGCGCCCGGACATCTTGGCCACTGGAACTCCAGCAGCAGCCACCAAAGGCAATACCACTAAGGAAGTCTTATCTCCCACCCCGCCGGTGCTGTGTTTATCAACTTTAATCCCTGGAATGGACGAAAGATCTACCGTATCGCCGGACTCAACCATAGCCAATGTTAATGCAGTGGCTTCCTCAAAACTCATCCCTTGAAAGAAAACTGCCATACACCAGGCGCTCATCTGATAATCCGGGATATCGCCCCGCACATACCCGTTAATCAAGTAGCGGATCTCATCCGCTGTTAACGCCTGGCCCTGACGCTTCTTCCAGATCAAATCATAAACCCGCATGGCTCCCACCTCGGTTTCCATACCAAAATTTAATTTTCCCATGTTGCTGCCGTTACGACCATGCCATCGCGTTTCATAGGATTTCAAAGGCCTTACCCACCGGCCATTTCCCAAGGCCAAACCATTGGGACAACGTTGCTGCAACATCGGCAAAGGTTTCTCTGGTACCCAAATTTATATTTTCCGGCAATCCGGGCCCAATCACCAATAACGGAGTATACTCCCGGGAATGATCGGTGCTTACCGTTGTCGGATCACCGCCGTGATCGCCGGTGAAAATCATCACATCGCCTTCTCTTAACTTACCCACATTTTCACCCAGCCAGCTGTCGACATCTTCCAAGGCTTTGGCAAATCCTTTTACGTCATTCCGATGGCCGTAAATCATATCGAAATCAATGCAATTTGCAAAGACCAATCCCCTAAAATCTTGGTCAAGCAATTCGCTGACAAACGCCAACGTTTCCTGATTGTTATGGGTATGGTTGGAATCCGTCAATCCCCGGTTGTTGAAAATATCTTCGATCTTGCCCACCCCATATACCGTGTATCCAGCTTCTTTCATCCGGTCGAGAATTGTCGGGCCAAAGGGTTCCACCGAAAAATCTTTCCGTCCGGGCGTCCGGTAGAAGGAACCGGGTTCTCCCAGGAAAGGACGGGCGATGACACGGCCGACCGCATCGGGCCCGGTTAAAATATTGCGGGCAATTTCACAATATCGGTATAATTCCGAAAGCGGCACAACCTCTTCGTGGGCAGCGATCTGGAAAACGCTGTCCGCTGACGTATACACGATCAGGTCACCGGTTTTCAGATGTTCTTCGCCCAACTCATCGATGATCACCGTGCCTGAAGCCACTTTGTTACCAATAACGCCCCTGCCGGTTTGCTGACAAAACTCCCGGATGATCCGTTCCGGAAAACCCTGCGGAAAAGTTGGAAAAGGATGATCCAAAATCAATCCGGCAATCTCCCAATGCCCAGTAGTCGTATCCTTTCCCGGCGATTTTTCACCCATCTTTCCCCAGATGCCACCGGGAACCTCGGCTGATACCCCTTTAATCGGGATAATCTTTCCGAGCCCGGCCTTTTCCATATTAGGCATAGATAAACCGCCGAGAGCTTCCGCAATATTTCCCACAGTGTTACTGCCGACGTCTCCGTATTTGGCCGCATCCGGCAGTTCTCCGACTCCAACCCCGTCCAGTACGATTAAAAACACCCGTTTGACATCCATATCAATCACCTTCTTCATTTAATATGCGTACATAGTTCACAGTACACAGTTCATAGCGAAGACACACACGCTTTCCCAATACATTTAAATTTCAGACTTCGACATCCCTCGCTCCAGGAGAGGGCAGGGGTGAGGTCTGTCCTAATTCTCCGCTCGTTTAAATCTACTAACTCTCCCGTCTCCTATATATTCAGTATCGCCTTCAACCGTCTAGCCAAATTGTCGCCCATGTGAATATGGCCGTCATCGGACGGGTGAAGCAAGTCCGTGGTCAATCCCGAGAAATCCGTCAAAATGTCAGCACCATCGATAAAATGGAGATTGGGGCTGCCCAACTCGGAAACGACCTGTTGGACAATACGGTTAAATTCCCAGTTATCCTGAGCGATTCGATCATTTTGATCTTTCAAATGAATAGCCTCATTCGGATAAATATTGATAACAATCACTGGTTTGGCGGGATGATGGGTCTGAACTTCCCGAATCAGCCCGCGAATCCTCTCTTCAAATTCAGCGGCGGTAAATCGTCCCCGCATATTGACGCCTAATTCCAGCGTAATAAAGTCCCATTCGGTTTCTTCAGCTATGTATCGCACCATCAGAGGATCGCAAAAACAGGAACCCGGCATCCCTTTACACGCAACATCTACGCCCAGCCTTTTGGCTGCCTGTTGAATATAGGTGTTGGTATATAGCAACGCATTACCGCCAAAAGTGATGGATGAACCATAAGCCAACCAGCGAAGCGCAGGCCTTTCTCCCTCCCGGGGCGGCCGTACCGCATGGCCGAAGGTTTCAAGATGATGAAAGGCAAAACAGGCTTCATGACCAAACAGGATGCGCCACACCGCCGGCGAAAAAGGCGCTTTCAAGGCCGAAGAGTTAACCGTCTCAAATTTCGGAGGTGTTTCCACATGAAGGGTTGTAGGTACCCCCGGCTGAAGCCGGAAACTATCATGCAGAAAATTTCCTTTATATATAAAGACCATGCCTTCATTTTCAACAGCCGAAAGCGTTATTCTAAAAAATGGGGCATCCGTCACAAAGCGGATCTCACACCCAACGGAACGTTCCGCATAGAACCGGCCCCGCTCATGATCCCCATGGCCCAATGAATAACGGACAGACTCCGGAAAACGCTGCAACCGAAGGCCAGCCACGTTTTGAATCGATTGAAGTTCCGCCACATTATGAAATTCCATATTTTGATAGATCATGTGTCGCTCTCCTATATTATGGTGTAAAACGCAGCAATAATGCACAACTTCTCTAATAATAGAAAACCCACAGTCAGCAATGAACAGTTATAGAAGTATATTCTTTTTTGTTGCGGACTTTCCCTCCATTTCAATGTCGTGATAAATAAAAACTGAGCATTACTCGCTCAGATATAATTTACGCAATTGCAACAACGCTTCTTTTTCCAACCGGCAAACCTGAACTTGTGAAACACCCAAATATTCCGCAACTTCGCTTTGGGTTTTTTCCTGAAAAAACCGGAGTTCAACTAAAAGCCGCAACCGCTCCGGCAACTTCGCAATGACTTCTTTTAACGCATACCGTTCCAACCATCGATGGTGCTCAGTATCTTCTTCGCCGATTAAATATTCCCGGCTGATACTTTCGCCCTCTTCCTCATAGATGACCTCTTGAAGGGAGTTTAACGGCCGGGTAGCTTCCAAGGCGCTGGCAATCTCTTCCCGGGATAATCCGCTGGCTTCAACCAATTCCGAAAGAGTTGGTTCCTTCCCCAGTTCATTAGCAAGCTGATACCGTGTCTGTTCGACCTTGGCCGCAATCTCTTTAATTCCCCGACTGACCTTTAACGGGCCCTCATCCCGTAAGTACTGCTTGATCTCCCCGATGATTAACGGAACCGCATAGGTTGAAAACTTTACACCATAGGACGGATCGAACTTATCGACGGCTTTCAGCAAACCAAGACACCCGATTTGAAAAAGATCTTCCATTTCGCCGCGGCCCGCAAACCGCTGGGCAATGCTCATCACTAAACGCAAATTACATTGGATAATAACTTCTTTTGCTTCCGGATTGCCTTTCCGGTAAGCCATCATTAACTCATAGAATTCCTCATCTGATAACAGGCCATTGTTTGGAAGGACAATCTCACGCTTAACTACTCCGGGAGAGCTCAGCATTGGCGAACCCCCGTTCCGGCCGCTTTTTCATCACTACGGTGGTTCCTTCCGCCGGTTTGGAGATGAGCTCCATCTCATCCATGAATGACTCCATAAAGACCAATCCCAACCCCATCCGCTCCGGCTGCGTGGAATATGTTGCTTGCTTTGCCTGCTCAATATCGGCAATTCCGATACCAAAATCTTGGATCCGGATGGTTAATAGTTGATCTTCCGCCCGAAGTTCCAGTTTCACGATACCAACTTCATTCGGATAGGCATGAATGACACAATTGGAAACTGCCTCGGAAATAGCTACCCGAATCTCTTCGATCTCAGCCAGAGTAAATTCCAACTGCGCAGCAAAGGTCGCCACGATAGTCCGTGCAAAGCTGACATTCTGAGGTATGCTGGGAAACTCCAGTTTTAAATAGTTTTCAAACATCCCTCTGCCTCCACTAACAATTATCCAGCGCGTCTTTTCGGTCAGGATAAATATTCATAATCTTCAATAAACCTGACAATTCAAAGATCCGCTTCACCTGATCCGATACATTGACCGCTGACATCCGGCCGCCATCTTGCGTAATCCGTTTAAACCTTCCTAAAATAACTCCCAGTCCAGAACTATCTATAAAATGAACCTTCTTCAAATCCAGGATCAAATGGCGGATAGTTTTATAGCTGTCGAGCTTTTCTTCAATAACCTTTCGGAACTCCGGCGAAGTCTCCAGATCCAGCTCGCCATCGATGGTGACCACTAAATTGGATCCGATCCGTTCGGTTTCGATAACCAAGTGAAATCCCCCTTTCATCTTCCATGGTATATTTCGGCAATAGCTCATCAGTTCCTGCTGCCGAAAATGACGGAAAATAGCTGTTTTTCAAGGAATCCAAAGGGTTTTGACAACGAATTTCCCAAACAAAAAAGAGGTGTTTATCACACCTCTTGAGTCATTCGGCGAAGAAATGTTTTGATTGCCGTTTCAGTGGGTCCCGCGGCCAATCATCGTCCTGAAAAATTCGCCCAGTATCCCGAAGAAAGAATTCTTTTGAACGTTTTTGGCGGCTACCAGATCCACTCTGCCGCAAGGCTTCCCGTCCACCGAAAGAATAACTTCCCCGAGTTTCTGGCCGGATTTGACAGGTGCCTTGACCCACTCGGCCAATTTGATCTGCTTGGTGATACTGCCTTTGGCAGACCGTTTGATCACTGCCGAAAGCTCACCGGCAGCCTTGGCTTGAACATATTTCTCCTTACCCTGGAAAACCTTGACCTTTCCGACAATCTCGCCGCCTTGATATACCCGGTGTGCTTTATAAAGCGAAAAACCATAATTGAATAAACTGGAAATATCTTTGGCACGGGCTTTATCGGTGCTGGCTTTCATCGTAACAGCAATCATCCGTACGCCGTCCCGTTTAGCCGTCGCCACCAGACAATATCCAGCTTCCCCGGTATAACCGGTTTTCAAACCGTCACAGCCATTATAAAACCGGACCAGACGGTTGGTATTCCGTAAAAAGGATTTTCCGCCCCGTAAATGGTCAATCCAAGTTCCAGTCCATTTTAACACATAGGGATATTTCAAAACTTCCCGGGCCAGGATCGCCATATCCCGAGCTGATGTCAGATTACCCGGTCCGCCACCATCCGGTTCCAAGCCGGTAGTATTCACATAAGTCGTATTTTTCAGGCCCAAACTTTTCGCCCGTTTATTCATCAACGCGATAAAATTCGCTTCGGATCCGGCGATATGCTCTCCCAAAGCATAGGAAGCATCATTCGCCGAAACAATACAGACAGCCTTTAGCAATTCTTCAACAGACATCTGCTCTCCGGGTTCAAGCCAAATTTGGGATCCTCCCATTTTACAGGCTTCAGGCGATGCACTGACCACATCGGTTAATTTGAGATCGCCCCGTTCCACAGCTTCCAGCGTAAGTAAAATGACCATTAACTTAGTGACACTGGCCGGATGCATTTTTTGATCCGCATTTTTTTGATAGAGGATCTCACCTGACAACGGTTCCATCAAAATCGCCGCATGGGAATCCAAATTTAACACCGGTTCAGCAGCAATAGCGGCCTGTCCTAAACCCATGGTCATGACCATAAACACCGCAAGCATCCCGGCTAATATTTTTCCGTATTTCTTCATCAAAAAACGCCCCTTTTTTGTGTTTATACAGAAACATCACGCATTGCTCTGTATAGATCATGCACAAAAAAAGGACGTTATATTCTTTACCCGGGCTTCTCCTGTCTCCAAAAAAGAAAACCCGGTAAATACCGGGTTAAGCAGTAACAGGTTGTTCCGAATAAACGCTCACTTGTTTATCGTTCTTCCCTTTACGTTCAAACGTCACATATCCATCGATCTTGGCAAACAAAGTATCATCCTTGCCAATTCCCACATTCACGCCAGGATGAAATTTGGTGCCGCGTTGACGAACCAAAATGCTGCCGGCAGTGACGAATTGACCGCCAAAACGTTTAACGCCGAGTCGTTTCGATTCACTATCACGACCGTTTCTGGTACTTCCGACTCCTTTTTTATGAGCAAAGAATTGAAGATTAAATACTATCATTTGATAACACCTCCGTTTCACTGAGACTCAGATGCTCAGGAAATAGGTTTTGAATTTCCTTCAAACCTATCATCATGGTTTGTATCAGTAAATCCGATTTATCTACCGTCACCGGCTGATTCGTCCATAAACACCGCAAACGTCCGGTTTTCTGGTCAGCCTGTACATCCATATCCAACCCCACCAGACGATCCAACGCAAGGATAGTCGTCTGCGTCAAGGCAGAAATTCCGGCACAGACAATATCCGAACCAGCCTCGGCAAAATCGGCATGTCCACTGCAGTCAAACCCGATGTAATGATTGGAGCCATCCCGATAAAGCGTAATCCGTACCATTAGGCTTCTGCCACTTCAGCCGTTGCAGCAGCTTTACGCGTACGTTTCGGTTTTTCAGCAGCAGCTGCAGTTTCCGACTGGGCCGAACCGCCCATCACGATCTTTTCGATCAACAACATGGTAAACGGTTGACGATGGCCATATTTTTTACGAATATTCTTTTTGGGTTTATAACGGAAAACCAAAATCTTCTTGGCCTTGTCATGGTTCAATACTCTGCAGGATACTTTCGCTCCAGCCACTAACGGCGTTCCAATGACAGTATTGTCGCCGCCGACTAATAAAACTTTGTCAATATCCAAAGTCGTGCCGACTTCAGCCGTAAGTTTTTCAACCCGGATCACATCGCCTTCAGCGACCCGATATTGCTTTCCACCACACTCAATAATCGCATACATTCTGTTACACCTCCCCCGCATCAGACTCGCCGAACTCGGTACACCGAAGTGTTTAAACCTTATCGAACGGTTATATGTGGGGTAAAAACCCACAAATGTAATAATATCATGGTTCATAAAAGAAGTCAACCAAAAAAAGGTTGACGTTTATTCTAACAACCGGGCTTTGGCATAGGTTTTGAAAGTCTTAGTAATCAGGATCTTGACGACTTTACCCACCATGGGCCCAGCCCCTTCGATATCGATGACATATCCTTCGATCCGGGAAATGCCGTCGCCTTCGTTGGCAATATGCAATTCATGGACTTTCAGCTCCAACTCCTGTCCCTGCCGTACCGGCAAAGCCAGTGCTTCCACCTCTTCCCGGCGTCCGCTGGCGATTAAACGGACCTGGCTAAGTTCCAACTGTTCCTGCCCTTTTATATAAATGGTTTTACCCAACACATTTTCCATCTTCTCCAGGTTGACCCCTCCGGGACCGATGAGCAAAGAGCCGATTTGAGGGTTGACGGCCAACAGCAAAGCTTCATCTGCGGTATTACGGGCCAACTGTTGTATGGTTCGTCCCGCGCGATGCGCCCAGGAATCTAACGAATAAACATATCCGGTTCCGTCACAATGGGTGCACTCTGTCTGCAAAATCTCCCGTAAACTTTGCTTCACCTTTTTTCGGGTTAATTCCAAAAGCCCCAGCGACGTAAAACCAAGAATATTGACTTTAATCTTATCCCGTTTAAACTCCTCCTCAAGCTTGGCAATGATCTGAGCCCGCTCTTCGTCGGATACCATATCAATAAAATCGATGATGATAATTCCAGCCAGGTTACGCAACCGGATCTGTCGTGCGATCTCACTGGCAGCCATTAAATTGGTTTGAAAGACTGTATCCTCCAAACTGGTGGTGCCGGTAAATTTGCCGGTATTCACATCCACCACAGTTAGGGCTTCCGTCTGATCAAAAATGAGATAGGCCCCGCAATCCAGCCATACCTTGCGTTTTAACGCTTTAAGCAATTGGTTTTCAATATTGTACAATTCAAAAATTGGCTGTTCGCCTTGGTATAGCTGAATCCGGTTTTTAAGGGAAGGAGCCAGTATCTTCACCAATTCCAACGCTTTCGCATAAGCATCCGGGTCATCGATTAGCAGGCTGCTCACATCTTTACTGAGATAATCCCGTAAAATACGGTAAAGCAAATCATGATCCCGATATAAAAGCGCCGGGCAAGGCCCTTTTTTCCCTTTTTTCAGTATTTTCTTCCAAACGCTGATTAAAAATTCATAATCATTTTGAAGCTCCGCCGCCTCAACTTCCTCCGCCACCGTCCGGACAATTAACCCCACATCGGGAGATTTAAATTTACTTACGATGGACTTCAACCGTTCCCGTTCGTGTTCATCCTGAATTTTACGGGATATCCCGATATAATCCACATTGGGGATCAACACCAGATACCTGCCGGCGATGGTGATCTGAGTCACCACCCGGGCTCCTTTGGTTCCCATTGGCTCTTTGATCATTTGGACGATCAATTCCTGGCCCGGATGGAGCAAATCAGTGATGGACACATTTTTGGGGCGTTCCGCGACTTCCGAATCGTTTGCTTTAGCAGGAAGCACATCATCAATATACAAAAAGGCGTTTTTTTCTTCGCCGATATCGATAAAAGCGGCTTGCATCCCCGGGAGAACGTTTTCAACTCTCCCCCGGTAAATATTCCCGGCCCGGCGCTGCTCATCCGGATATTCTACCGAGAATTCAACCAAATCCCCATCTTCAACGATCGCCACTCTTGTTTCATTGATTCCTATATTCACAAGGATTTCTTTGGGCATCCAATATCCTCCGGAATTCAGCATAAATCCAGGGGTTTGACAATGATACCATTTTCTTCATGCCACATTTCGGTCCGTACGATCCTCCGAACTTTGACCGGAAAAGGTATTAATTGCACAATATCATCGGGGCGAAGATTGCCGTTACTACCGATCTCTCCGGTAATAACCACCTGCAACTCACCCTCCTCAAGAGTTTCTGTTTTTAAATTATGCAGCCAGGGGCGAATATTGACTACTTTTTGACCATTTTTATTGGTGCGGGTTACCTCCAATCTGTCGCTGTCCATCATATGATGAAGGGCATCAACAATGGCAGGCTGTTGGGAAGGATCCACCTCAAAAATGAGATTATAAACAGCCCGATTGATCACGGCATTTAACGGCTTCGGATGTTTCAGGCAACGTTTCACCGCCAGGATCTGCAAACCATCGGGCAGCGACCGGTTCAACCGTTTCTGCAGGTCTTCCGCAGGAATGTCGATCACTGTCTCCAAATCCAGATACTCCTCCAGGCTGCTGATACCCACTGCTAATGCCGGGCCAAAACTCATTTTGGGATGAGGATGAAACCCCTCGGAATATGCTAACGGAATATCCGCACGGCGTAAAGCCCGTTCGATAGTTTTGGCCAAATCCAAATGGGATAAAAACTGAACGGAAGATCCTTTCGTAAAAGACAGCCGGTATTCAGCCATGATCATCACCTGCCAATCGGGTTCCAACGCCCAAGTTGAAACAGACGCCACATTGGGTACAGGGCTGGTTCCGGCAATCTGCGGTTAATATTCCGCGTTTCGCCCGTTCGTTTTCAGCTTTCAGGAATTCCCGGCTCACCCCGGAATCCAGGTGATCCCAGGGCAATATTTCATCATAAGACCGTTCTCGCAGGTAAGAATCGGGATCGATTCCGACTTCGTCGAAAGCTGCGGTCCAACATTCATATTTAAATTCATCAGTCCAGCTGTCAAAGCTGGCTCCCTTTTGCCAGGCTTTATAAATCACAGGGCCCAAACGGCGGTCTCCCCGGGCAAATATGCCTTCCATCCGGGAAAGTATGGGATCATGCCAATTGAGCTGAACCACTTTGCTGCGGAGATTGTCCTGAAGATATTTCTGTTTTTCCCGAGTTTCCACAACCGAAATCTGACGATGCCATTGAAAAGGTGTATGAGCCTTGGGAACAAAGGTGGACACACTGACCGTAATCCGTAAAGCATTGGTCTTGGGATAAACTTGTCTACCCAATTGCTCCACCTTACGGGCTAACCGGACGATGCCCTCCAGATCCTCCTCGGTTTCCGTAGGGAGCCCCAACATAAAGTACAGTTTCAGCTTTTGCCAACCGGAACGAAAGGCAGCTTCAGAAGCAGCCATGAGATCTTCTTCAGTAACGCCCTTATTGATCACTCGGCGCATCCGTTCCGTTCCCGCTTCCGGAGCAAAAGTAAGGCTTCCCTTCCGGTTGCTTTGGAAGGTCTTTGCCAGATCCACGGAAAAAGAGTCAATCCTGAGGGACGGTAAAGAAACATTGACCTGAGCCGGGGTAAAACAACCGCAGGCTTCTTCCAGCAAACGCTGAATATGGCTATAGTCGGCACTGCTTAATGAGGTCAGTGACAGCTCTTCATAACCGGTATCCCGGACCAGTTGTTTTAGGGAATCCATGATGCGTTGAGGATCCCGTTCCCGAACCGGCCGGTAAATCATCCCCGCCTGACAAAAACGGCATCCCTTTGTGCAACCCCTTTGAATCTCATAGGCTACCCGATCATGAACGATTTCCATAAACGGAACGATCCAACGTTTCGGAGAGGGCGCATTGTTAAAATCGCGCACCACGGCCCGAACAGCTTTTTGCCCCGTAACCGAATGAACCCCCGCGATCGTCCCGTCTTCTTTATACTCTATTGTAAAATGGCTGGGAACATAAACTCCGGGTAACTTCGCCAGTTCCTCCAATATCCGGGCTTTGGCCAAACCCTGTTTCCGGTAAGCCATAATCTTTTCAAACAATCCGATAAGGACCTCTTCCGCTTCGCCGATTAGAAACAGATCAATAAAGTCAGCCATCGGCTCCGGATTATATACACAGGGGCCGCCGGCAATAATTAGCGGGTCTGTTTCACTCCGTTCAGCAGACCGGACCGGGATTCCGGCCAAATCCAACATGGTCAAAACCGTGGTATAACTCAATTCATATTGGAGCGAAAAACCAACCACATCAAAGGCTTTAAGCCCTTGTTTGCTTTCAAGAGCATAAAGAGGATACCCTTCCGAACGCAGCACTTCTTGGAAATCCTTCCAGGGTGCATAAACCCGTTCGGCCAACATTTGGGGATGGTCGTTGATCATCTCATATAAAATGCGCAGTCCCAAATGGGACAAACCGATTTCGTAGACATCCGGAAAAGCCAACGCGACTTTTAAATCAACAGTATCCCAATCTTTCGTAACCGAATTATATTCGCCGCCGGTATAACGCGTCGGTTTATTCACTTCGACCAGGCGGCTTGCAATCCGTTCCCATTCTGACAAAAATAATCACCTAATTTCTCCAAAATCTATGGATGCAAGGTTAATTCTACATCATCTACCTACATTGTGCAAGCAAAGACCATACCTACCTTTTAAAAGATAATTTTTAACACGTATGAAAATTCTTCCAACTCTCAGTATTCTCTCTCTTCATTGTTTCCAGAAAAGTCGCTTGAAAACCTTTTTGGGTCAAAGTTTCCCATGCAGTCTCTTCGCTGACCGTAAAAATAACTTCTCCCCCTTTGTAAACGGAGAAATAAAGATAATCATCGGATACATTATGGGCCAATGCGTCCCTGAGCGGTGTCTCCAGCCTGACCATCACGTGGCGAATGGGCATATGCCCTTTTCTACCCAATATCCTCTTCTTTCGTTGCAACAAACGCCAATAAAGAGCTAGGCGAGGTTTATTGATAAAAAACAGATGACAGAGAATAAACAGCCCAACAAATAAATAAAAGCTGCCCCCCTGCCGCTTAGATAACCGTTCCACCCCATATCCCATCAATATAACCGCACTGATCAATGATAACACTTTGGACCACACTGCGGCCGCTGCCAAACCGCAATGCTTTACCAGCCAGGCATGGAGCATCCGCCCGCCATCCAAAGGAAAGGCCGGAATCAAATTGATAAAGCCAATCAGAATATGATAAAGCTGCCAACTGGTTAAGATGGCGTTTTCAACGCCCAACAACTTTAAATAAGCAACGCCTCCAACCATCGCCCAATTCATAAAAGGGCCGCTGGCTGCGATAATAAATTCCGCTGTCGGATTGGTCTCAAACAGCGGGTCAACGCTTAAACAGCCGCCGAAAGGCGTCAATTTAAGTTCATTGACCTGATATTCAAAAAGATTGATGGTAATCAGGTGCGATATTTCATGCAAGGCCAAGGCAGAAAGCAGCATTAAAAAATGGAGCGCGCTGCCTCCCTGAAAAAACAAGATGACCAACAACATGATTGAAGCAGCGCTGATTTTTAATGGTATTTTCGGCATTGTCAATAATTCACCAACACTGTTAAAGGATCCACAGGCCGATTGTCTTTTTTAAGTTCAAATCCCAGTCGGGCCAGGCCAGAACTGTCCTTTGTAGTTAAACGCCCTAAAATTTGGCCTGCCTTAATCCATTGGCCCACTTTCACCTCGACCTGCCCCAAATAGGTATAGGAAGACTGCCAGCCTTGAGCATGTTGTACCACCACCGTCCACCGGCCGTCTGCCTCCTGTCGTAATTCTTGGATCCGCCCGGCTGCTACCGCCTGAATCTTACCATCGGCTGGAGCCGTAATTTCAATTCCGGGATTGAACCGCTTAAGTTTATCCGTTCCCCCCTCTTCCCATCCGAACCTTTTAGTTATATCTCCATTCAAAGGCCAATTCCAATTTTGAAACACCGGTTGTTCCAAAGGCATCCCGCTGGTTTGAATTTGCCGGGTAATCTCTTCGAGGCGTACCAGGTTACGGACATTGTTGATGATTTGCCGGATCACTTTTGACTCCGCGATCACTCCAAAAGTTTCGTGTTTGCCGGCATTGATGGCCTGATGAAGAGCTGCCCGGACCCGCCCGGCCCATCCGCTCCTGTAATGAGAGATGCCAAACATCAATAATAGGGCCATCGCAGCGATAATCAGCTGGGAAATGAATTTAGGGGAAATGAGCGAATAGTTATCGGTTTCCCAATCTTCCATATTCATATCCGATAGGGTTTCATCCGTCAGTTCCTCATTGATCTCGGAATTTATACCAGTCATAAAAATTCCCCTCCCTTTTTGCAATTATATGGGAGAGGAATATCGGGTAGAACTATTGGGTTTCGATGGCATCCGTCGGACAACCATCGGCAGCGTCCTGCACACAGTCTTCATGTTCGGACGGTACATCTTCTTTGATAGCCTCTGCTTTCTCATCCCCATTCCAGCTGAAAACTTCCGGACACGTAGAGACGCAGAGTCCGCAACTTATACATAAATCCTGATTAACCTGGGCTTTCACCACATCACCCCTGACTCGTAATTTTCTAGATCCGGTACCGCTCCGTCGGCCCCGTTTCTCACCGCATAGTATTTCTCGATACATACAGCGGTATACATACGGTCACGGGTGCCGGGTTAAGAGACAGGAGTCAGTGGATTTAAGCGAGTTAACAGTTGAGACATTAGACAGTTCACAGAGATGAACACTGTCAACTGATACTATCAGCCAACTCAAACCCATGCTATCAGCCAAAGCAGAAAATATCCCCCGGCGATGCCCAAGGCGGTACTGAGCAAGGTTCCGGTGAGATAATATTCGGCAAAGGCCTGATCGTTCAACTCGCTAAATCTGGCGATGGACTTGGCTGTGAAGATAAACGCCACCGCTGTCAATGCATTATTGAGTACCAAGGTGATAATTATAAACCGTTCCAAGGCTCCGATCCAAAACCCGGTATGTTGCAACCGCTCCTTATCAGGTTTCGGACTGCCCGCCAACGTTTGAGCCTGCAATGCAGTTAAAACCTTTTTTATAAAAAAACCGCCGCCCCAGCAAGTATAAATATATACAAGGAGACAGGACAAGATAGAATGAAAGGCCCATCCTTCCTTTGGGAAAGAACGACTAAATGTTGCAACAGCAGTCGGAGTCAGAAGAAACGTACTGAATTTCAAAAATACCTCCGAAGGCTGAAACTGAAAATGCTGCCAAACCATAAGAATGATAGTCAAATGAATCAACTGATCCCCCAAAAACCATGCCAGATCTTTGGCCGGACGGCGAGACCCTAAAACGATCTTGATCATATCAATAATAATATGACTCATAGTGATAATTCCCGCATAAGGTAGGACTGTCGTCCACTCATAGCCGATAAGCAACAGAAATCCAGAGAAAAAAACGGTCAGTCCATGTCCTAAAAAACCCAGCCAATCCCGGTTCTCTTTTCGATGAACCGTTCGTTCCGACTGCAAGACGAAATCTGCCAAGCCATGAGCTAATAACGTCAGAAGCAATGAGGTCATTGGTCATCACCTCGTTATCCGCACCCTAAAAAGGGTGCTTTTTATAAATGCACCCTTTTTAGGGTGCGTTGTAAGTCGGCCTATGCATGACAATCAGACGGCCCAATCGTTCCTCAGTAGCTTGAACTAAATCCCAAGAAGCAGCGTAACACCGTTTTTGAACATTTTGCCGGGTAATCCCAAGCCGTCCGGCTGCCTTCTCGTACGTCTGCAGTTCTTCGTATGCAGCAATAGCTTCCCATTGTTCAAAGGTCCAACGACTCATTAATAGATCGAGCAACGGATAGATGGTATTTAAAGCCAAAGCAAAGCCCTCATCTCCTGCGCCCACCCGGGTTAAAGGCTGTTTCGATTGGGAAATGGCTTCCAAGGCATCACGGGCATGATAAAAAGCAGATCCATTCATCTCCCAAGATGCTGCATCAGGACGCCAATCATCCACTGTACCAAAACCGATGCCCACTCGGATCTGAAACGGATGGCACTTCCAGCGAAGCCGCCGGATAAGCGCAGGTAAGGCTTCGGACCATTCACAGACGGCTTGAAGTTCATCGCCTACCGCTAGAGAAAAAGGGGTTAGTAAGCCCGGTTGCATCCATTGTTGCATTTTTCGGCGTAATACATCCGCAACTTCAGGATGGGACCGGGAATCAATGACATCCGCCGTAACAACGATCAACGGTTTCATACCGTCACCACCTTCAAAAGGACCTTAACCAACCTGGACAGTTTCCCGCACTCCATGAGAAAAGTGAACTCGGTTGCTCCATTTGCCGCATCTGTCTCCGAGACAAGCAATGAGCACACCTTCTTGCCGAAGTTCAATCACTTCGCATTGATTAGCACAGCTATCACAGTCAAAACTGCTGGTTTCAATGGCCGAATCCACAATCTCCATACCTTTAAAAGCACTGGGCTGTTCGCTGATAAGCATCTTGTCCCGGGCCAGCAAGGCCACGCCCAATGCGCCCATTACATCATAATGTTCCGGAATAATCAACGGAAAGCCCAATGCTTCTTCAAAAGCCAGCCGAATTCCGTGATTGGCAGCCACTCCTCCCTGAAAGATGACCGGCGCTTTAATTTCCCGGCCTTTTCCCAAATTACTTAAGAAATTACGGACCAAAGCCCGGCACAATCCGGCCAGAATATCTTCGATCTTATGCCCCATCTGTTGTTTGTGAATCATATCTGATTCCGCAAAGACAGCACAACGCCCGGCAATCCGTACCGGATGCTCGCCCTGGGCAGCCATGTCGCCCAATTGTCCGATATCCATATTTAACCGGGCTGCCTGCTGATCCAAAAAGGAACCGGTTCCGGCTGCACAGACAGTATTCATGGCAAAATCACTGACGATCCCGTCCCGGATCAAAATTAATTTGGAATCCTGTCCCCCGATTTCAATAATGGTTTGCACATCAGGAACCAGATTCAGACATGCCACGGCATGGGCTGTGATCTCATTTTTGATCAGATCTGCGCCCACCAAGGTTCCAATCAACTGTCGGCCGGATCCGGTAGTGCCCACTCCGGCAATCTCATGGCCTTTCAATGTCTTTAAAACCGTGGCCAAGCCTTGCTGGACCGATCCCACCGGATTTCCCCGGGAGCGGATATAGAGTTTATCCAGCAATTGCCCATT